>Ga0193751_1000121_pt1 | contig 70750 bp, 71 predicted proteins | sample L1c2metaG_FD_143050 | JGI IMG/M metagenome (GOLD analysis project Ga0193751, IMG submission 143050) | Soil microbial communities from a riparian zone of the East river system, Colorado, United States - L1c2 | ecosystem: Environmental > Terrestrial > Soil > Riparian zone | place: USA: East River...
CCGGTGCTCCGGGATCTCGTAGGCCCGGTGCATGCCCTTGATGAGGGCGTTCGTGCCGCCGGTCGCGGTCAGCAGGGCGACGAGCACGCCGATGCCGAGGACATCGGCGCGCGGGGTCCCGACCAGGACCTGCAGCTCCGGCCGAACCACGTCCGCCACTGCCGGCGCGAGCGAGGCGCCGATGGACTGCGCGATCTCGGCAATCGGATTCTTGACGTGCAGGAATTCGCCGACGAATGCCCCCAGTGCCGCGACGAACAGCGCGAACGGCGCGACCGAGAGCAGGAACCGGTAGGCGACCTCCGCGGCGAGCCCCACGACGTCGTTCCGCCGGGAGCTCTCGAACAGGCGCTCGGCAACGTCGATCACCGCCTTGGGAAGGGACATTTCCGACATCACCGCAGCGTGCGCCGCGCCGGGGCTCGACCGCGTGCCGCCGACGGTGCAGGACCTTGCAGCTCTCTGGCCGCCACTCGCTCCGCAATCAACCCGCGGTGGTCAGGCGCTTGACTGCGCCGGCGCAATCACGAGCGTCGGCGGCTCGGTCGGGACGCCGAGGGCCTCGAGGACCACGACCGCGGTCGGACGCGGGTCCTCGGCCTCGTCGGGCCGGGTGAGCACCGAGGCGCGGAGGCCCATCCCGGGGACGTCGGCGATCGACCGGTAGCGAACCCGGACGAGGTTGCCATCCGGTCGAAGGAGGTCGATCGTGCCGTGGCTCACCCCGGGCTCGAGGAAGCGCCGCCGAAGATCAGCGCGGGCGGCCCCGTCGGCGGCGAGGTCGAGCAGGGAACGGCCATAGAGGAGCTCACCGGGGATGCCGAGCACCCCTTCGATGCCCGGCGTCGTGTCGACGTAGCGGCCCTCCGAGTCGACGATCAGGACCGCTGGCCCGTCGGCCGGCACGAGCAGCCGCTCGGGCACGAGCTCGTTGTACGTCTCGAAGTGCCACGACGACAGGTGGGCCGAGAACGCGGGGTCGATCGCCGGGATGGCCCGCGAGCGGACGAAGCGGGTCATCGTGTCGCGCTTCGGCCAGACGACGACGATCGCCACGGAGGTGACGCCCTCGTCGAACCTGCGTCCGAGGTGGGCGGCCAGCGCTCCCGCGTAGAGCGCCGCCTGGGAGGACCGATCGATCATCGACTGGACGGTCGACTCGTGCTGCGGCAGGACGGTACCCGTGACGATCCCGATGACGCGCCCGTGGCCGGCGTCGAGCTGGAGCGGCGCCGGTGGCAGCCGCTCGAAGGTCTCGGCCGCCTGCGACTCCAGCAGGTCGTCGAGGTCGAGGGAGCGAAGCGGATGCTGGATGTCGCCCCCGGTGGCTGACAGGACCGAATCGACATCCGGCCAGGTCGACACCGCGACGACGATCGTGGTTCCGGCCTCGTGCCGAAAGCCGTAGGTGAATTCGAGGGGCGACTCGGAAGCCTGCATCGATGGCACGATCCGACGGAGGCGCTCGAGCAACTCGGGTTCCGCCCCGACCCGGACGACGCCGCGCCAGAGACGAAGGATCGCCGGCTTTCGGTCCTCCTGATCGGGACGCGCTGGAACTGGGTCCATCGGACCGCATCGTGGATTTCAGTAGCCGTCCGCGCAAGGTACGCCGGCATAACAAATGCGCCGGACGCGATCTCCGACGGAACGCGACTAGACTCGGGCGCGATGGCAAATTCGATCGCCGCCGCCGGCTCCGGCGGGCGGCTCATGGACGTGCTGGCGACCCGCGGCGGATTGGCGCTCGGCGAGCCCGACGCCGCGGCGTCCGGCAGCGGGACCGGCATGGTCCTCCAGCACCGCGAGGCGCTCGTCTACACGCTCTCCAAGGCGGCCGCCCTGGAGCACCTCGTCATGCTCCAGTACCTCTACACCGCGTTCTCGATGAAGGATCGCGACGATGACGGCCTGCCGCCCGAGCAGCTGGAGGCGGTCAGGCGCTGGCGGCATGTGCTGCTCGAGATCGCCGGCCAGGAGATGCTCCACCTGGCGCTCGTCCAGAACCTCCTGACTGCCGTTGGCGCGGCCCCGGTCCTCGGCCGCCCGAACTTCCCGCTCCCGCCGCACGCCTACCCGGCCGGAATCCAGATGGCCCTATTGCCGTTCGGCGAGACGGCGCTTCGGCATTTCGCGTACCTCGAGCGCCCGGAGGGCATGGCCATCGACGACGCCGAGGCCTTCGCTGCCCTCGACAAGGCCGTGCCACTCCCGCGGGCCGACGAGGACGAGATCGGCCCACGGCTCCAGGACTTCGAGACCATCGGCGTCCTCTACCGCGCGGTCGAGGCCGGGCTCGGGCGGCTCGCCGAGCGGCTCGGAGAGGCCACGCTCTTCCTGGGGCCGCCCGCAGCCCAGGCCACGGAGGAGCATTTCCGCTGGCCCGAGCTCGTGCCGGTCACGGATCTCGCCTCGGCGCAGGCAGCCCTCGACACGATCGTCGAGCAGGGCGAGGGCGCTCGCGGCGAGTGGAAGCACGCCCATTTCGGCCGACTGGTCGAGGTCCTCGACGAGTTCATGGAGCTCCGTGCCACGGACCCCGGCTTCGAGCCGGCCCGGCCCGTCCTTGCCGCCTGCGTCCGGGAGCGCGAGGACGGCCTTCCCGTGCCCCTGATCACCGAGCCGTTCACGAACCGCTGCATGGACCTCCTGAACGCGGTCTACGAGGTCCTGCTCCAGCTCCTGGCGCGGTACTTCGCGCACACGGATGAGACCGAGCCCCAGCTGGCAGTGCTCGCCGACGTTGCGGTGACGCTCATGTTCGGTGCGGTCAAGCCGCTCGGCAGCCTCGTGACCCGACTGCCGGTCGGGCCGGAGCAGCCGGGGGCCACGGCCGGCCCGACGTTCGAGCTGTTCTACTCCGTCGACTACCTCCTCCCCCACCGCGACGCCGCATGGGCGGTCATCGAGGAGCGCCTCCGCACGGTCGCCGAGCTCGCGGTGAAGTGTCGCGAGTCGTGCTCGCCGATCTACATGCCGCCGCTCATCAAGGTCACCGACACGCTGCGCGCCCAGGCCGATCGGCTGGCCGCCGCGCGCTGAATCTCGCCGGAGTGGCGAACGTTGCCGGGCGGCGCGTTCCCGCGGTCGCGCCTAGCATCGGGGCATGAAGCCTTGGTTCGGCCTGCACCTGCCCAGCTACACCTTCCCGGACACCCCGCCGGAGCGCCTCTTCGACCGCATCGTCGAGCAGGCCCAGGCGGCGGAGGCCGCCGGCTTCAGTCTCGTCACCGTGATGGACCACCTGTACCAGATCGGTGGCGTCGGGTTGGAGACGGAGCCGATGCTCGAGGGCTGGTCGGTCCTCAACGCGCTGGCCCGCGAGACCTCGACGGTCCGTCTCGGTACGCTGGTCACGGGCGTCACGTACCGGAACCCGGCGATGCTCGCGAAGATGGCCTCGACCCTCGATGTCATCTCGGGTGGCCGCGCCCTCTTCGGCCTCGGCGCCGCGTGGAACGAGACGGAGCACAACGGCTACGGCTACGACTTCCCACCGATCAAGGAGCGGATGGATCGCCTGGAGGAGGCGCTGACCATCGCGCGGGCGATGTTCACGGAGGATCGCGCGTCGTTCACCGGCCGGTACTACCGGATCGACCAGGCGCTGAACGTCCCGAAACCCGTTCAGCCGGGTGGACCCAGGATCATGGTCGGTGGCGGCGGCGAGCAGCGGACGCTCAAGATCGCGGCGCGCTTCGCCGACATGACCCACTGGTTCCCGCTGGGATTCGACATGCTCCAGCACAAGACCGAGGTCCTCGCAACCCACTGCGCGGCGATCGGGCGGGATCCGGCCACGATCGAGCGGACGATGGCGACCCCGGTCGTCGTGGCGCCCACTGAGGCCGCGGTCAAGGCCCTGATCGAGCGGCTGCCGGCCGAGCGGCGGGCCCACGTCCGTGGCGGCACCCCCGAGCAGGCTGCCGACGCCCTTCGGCCCTATCTCGATGCCGGGTTCACCGGCTTCACGTTCAACAACACGCTCTACAAGACGCCGGAGCAGATCAACGCGATCGGCGAGCTGCTGCGCCTCGTCGGCGGCTGAGGCTTATTCCGCTCGGACCCGCGCGAGCACGATCGCGGGGGAGCCGGTGCGGCTACGCCTCCGCTCTGTGCAACCGCACGACCGGGATCGTCCGCGTGGTGACCTGCTCTTCGTACTTGCCGAACCACGGCAGGTCGGCCACGTGCTGGCCCCACAGCCGGTCGCGCTCCGGACCGTCGGGGAAGGCGGTCGCGTCGGCATCGAACGTCTCGTTCGCGACCTCGAGGCGGACCCGGGGATGGGCCGTGACGTTGGCGACCCACAAGGGGTCCTCGGGCGCGCCGCTCTTCGTCCCGGCCACGACGTAGTCCTGGCCGTCGCGGGAGTAGGTCAAGATCGAGCGGCGCTCCTGGCCGCTCTTGGCGCCCGTCGACCACATGAGGAGCAACGGGTGCCCCGCCAGCGGGCCGCCGCTCGGACGGCCGCCGTTGGCCCGGATGTCGGCGATCAGGGAGTCTTCCCAGGGGTTGGCGGTGGTCGCGTTCGGCTCGGTCACGGTCGGCGCCTCACTTCGCTCAGAAGGTTGCGTGTGCAACGACACGCAGTCTAGCGAGGCTCGCCGATCGGTGCGCCGAGCGGCTCCGGTTGGGTGGCCTACGTTGGGCGATCCACGCCGGGCGACCTCGCTCCGGCGACCTACTGGAAGAACTCCCGGAGGTCGTTGGCCGAGCAGGCGTTGGCCAGGCACGGCATGCCCCACGCGACCTCGATCGTGTGGAGTAGCGAATAGTGGCTGTGGCTAATCGCCGAGCTGAACGCGGGCTTGCCGAAGGGGCTGATCACGATCGTCGCGACCTTGCCGCCGCCGCCAGTCGAGGTCGAGCCCTCGTCCCAGGTGACGAGGACGAGGCTGTTCGCGAACGCGGGGCTGGTGAGGATCGTCGGCATGAAGCCCTTGAGGAAGGTGTCGCCCGTCGAGATCGAGCAGTCGTGCATGTCGTTGCACAGGTTCGGGACGATGAACCAGAAGTTGCCGGTGGCGGGATTGAAGTGCGTGAAGTCGGTGATGTCCGCGCAGCGGGTCGGGTTGCCTGAGACGCTCGTCCAGGAGATCGCCGGCTCATGCTTCCGGGCGTACGTCCCGGTGCCGTCCTCATCGCCTGATGCCGTCGCACCGGCGTAGCAGCCGAGCGGCACGTTCTGAGCCGCGACGTGCCAGGACCGGCCGCTCGCCTCGATCTGGTCCGCGAGCGTCGACCCGGAGGCGAAGTTGTAGACGCCATCGTCGGTCACGCCCCGGGTCGAGCCGGACCAGAGCGCAAGGTAGTTCGGCTCGGAGGGATGGCTGACGGCCGTGTAGTTCGTCGCCAGTCCGTACTGGTTCGCGAGGCCGTTGATGTATGGCGCCGCGCCGTTCCCGATGACCGACGTGGCTTCCTCGTTCTCCATGAGGATCACGAAGACGTGACCGAAGCTCGGGATGGTGGGCGGGATACTCGGTGCCGGGCTCTGTGTCGGCGCGAGGGTCGGGCTTGGCGCGACGGTCGGTGTCGGACTCGGTAGGGGCGTGGCGGTCGGCCGCGGCTGGTGGGTCGGTCGGGCGGCCTGGCCCGCACTCCCCTGCCCCATCGCGTCTAGTCCCGCGGCGATCACCGGCATCGCGATGACGGCCGATACCGCGACGACCAGGAGGATCTGGATTCCGGGATACCGCACGGCTGCACCGTACGGTCCCTGCCATGGCCGCACAAACCGGACGATCCGCGGTGGCATGAGCCACCTAGCTCGTCGTGTAGGCCCGGCCCCGAACGAGGTCGATCAGTCGATCCAGCACCCGCTCGCCATCGGAGCGCAGGGCGCTGTGCTCGTACTCGTTCGTGATCCATGGGCGGAGGCCCTTGATCGCGGCCGCCGTCTCCTCGGCGAAGACCCGTTCAACGTACAGGTCGTTGACGTAGATCGTGGCCGCGACCGGGACCTCGTTGCGGGCGAGCCGATCGGCGTCGTAGAGCTTCGGCCAGGGGTGATCCGCGAGGATCATCGCCGCCTCTTTCTGCGGCTTGAGCATCCCGTATTCGTCCCACATCCAGCGGAAGATGTGCTCGGCGGTGAAGTAGCCCTCCGCCTCGATCTCGTCCGGCAGGAGTCGCTCGGCGGACCAGCGGGTTGCGACGCCGTCGGCATAGGACGACTCGTGGAGCGTCGCGTAGATCGGGTTGCGCTGGAAGCGCACCGCATTCTCGGCGTCATGGAGGAACGCCAGCGAGCCGAACTCCAGCTCGAGGACGTAGTGCAAAAGCTCGAATCCGTGGTCGTCGCCGAGCCAGTTGCCGAGCTGGCGGAACCGTCCCGGCGTCAGCCGGTCGCCCGATTCGAAGCGGATGTCCTCCTCGCGGAGGCGCTTGAACATTGCACGCGCGCGCGCCCGGTCTTCCGGATAGCGCCGGAAGTAGGCTCGATTCTTGTCGATGGCCCGGACGTAGGTCGCGGCGTAGACGTCGTCCGCAGGCCGGCCGATCGGTGACAGCCCGCCGGTGATGAACGCCTCCCGGAGGCCTTCCGGGGCGATCGAGAGATAGGTCATCGAGGTGAAGCCACCGAAGCTCTGGCCGAGGACGCTCCAGGGCTCGCTGCCGAGCTCCTCGCGGATCAGCTCGGCGTCGCGGACGATCGAATCGGCCCGGAAGTGCGTCAGGTACGCGGCCTGCTCGGCCGGCGTCGCGCCGGGGAGCTCGCTGCCGACCGGGGTCGATCGGCCGGTGCCGCGCTGGTCCAGCAGGAGGATCCGGTAGTCCTCGAGTGCCCGCTTCATCCAGCCCGAGGGCGGGCTCGTCGGCCGGGTCGCCTCGAAGCCCGGTCCGCCCTGGAGGAAGAGAAGGTACGGCCGCGTCAACCCGTCGGGGTCGGCGACCTCGCGCGTGAAGACCGTCAGGCCGGGACCCGAGGGATCGGCGTGATCGAGCGGCACCTGGTGCTCGCGCTCGGTCAGGACGGCGCCCGGGATTCGGTAGGTTTGGGTCATGGCCCAACGATACCGGCGCAACGGCCGTCGCGAGGATCGCAGCGACGCCCCGACAGTGGGCTGACGAACGACCGGCCCGATCCTGGCGGTGGCAGCTCTCAGACGACTTTCATGTCGGGCGGCATGCTATGCACGATCCAGTCCGGCCGCTCCTTCCAGACGAGGTGACCACGCAGGGGTGACGAGACCCTCCGTTCCGGCCATGGCGCTGCTCCCGATCCGGCTGTTCTTCGGTGCCACGTTCCTGTATGCGGGTCTGGACAAGCTCCTCGACCCGTCGTTCTTCGATCCCGCCGCAGCGACGTCCATCCAGGCCCAGCTCGTAGGATTCGCCCGGGTCTCGCCTCTTGGCGACCTGATCCGGGCGAGCTTGCCGCTGGCCGCCCCGATCGGGCTGCTGATCGCCGTCGCGGAGATCGGAATCGGGATCGGCGCGCTGACGGGCCTCGCCTTTCGCGTTGCCGCGGCCGGCGGCGCCGTGCTCTCGCTGCTCTTCTTCTTGACGGCGTCGTGGGGCACCCACCCCTACTACATCGGGGCGGATTTGCCGTATGCGGTGGGCTGGATCACGCTCGCGATCGCCGGCCACGGAGATCTGCTCGTCGCCGAGCGAGTACGAAACGCCTTTGCCTGGATGGCGAAATCCAGTCCGGTGCCTCGGGCGACACGCACCGTGGGTGGCGGCGCGGTCGCCTACCAGGGCAGCCGATCGCGCCGGCGGCGACAGGCCGCACGGGACGCAGCCCGGCTCGCCGGCGGCACGCAGCTCGGCTACAGCCCGTCCGCCAACCGCGTACCGGGTCGCGTCGTGGCCGCGGCGCCAGGCGATGACGTCGTCGCCTCGCCCGAGCGGCGCGTGCTCCTGCAGACAGCCCTCCTGGCAGGCCTGGCGGCGATTGCCGCATCCTTCGCCCTGCCGCTGCGTGCCATGGGCATTTTCCTCGAGCCGGATACCGCACGGACCCCGACCCCGGTCCCGGGGGCCACGCCCGCGCCATCGGGTTCGGTCTCAGGGCCGACGGCGGTCGCGTCAGCGCCGACGACCGGGAGCGTCGTCGCGACACTCTCGGACATCCAGCAGGGCGGCGGCGCGGCTGCGTTCACGGTCCCGTCCACTGCCCCGGCCCCCTTGCCGGCGGGCGACCCGGGGATCGTCGTCCAGCTGTCGAATGGCTCATTCGTCGCCTACGACGCCATCTGCACCCACGCCGGCTGCACGGTCGAGTGGGACCAGCAGGACGCCGTGCTGTTGTGCCCATGTCATGGCGCCGCGTTCGATCCGGCGCAGGGCGCCGCCGTGCTGCAGGGTCCCGCCCGCCAGCCTCTCTCGAGCATCCCGATCGTGGTGAATCAGGCGGCGGGGACGATCAGCCTCGGCTCGTGAGCCCGGCTCCGGCGCCGCCGTCGTCGACGCCGCGGCGAGTCGCCTCGGCAGCCCGTTCCAGCAGCAGCGTTCGCTCCGGGACGTTCCGCGTCATCGCCGCCGCCCGGGCGAACTCCTCAGCGGCCTCCTCCTGACGGTCGAGCTTCGCCAGCAGGTCCGCGCGGACGGCGGGCAGGAGGTGGTAGCTGGCAAGGGACGGATCTTCTCGCAGGGCATCGGCGATCTCCAGCCCGGCCGCAGGCCCGTAGGCCATCCCCACCGCCACGGCCCGGTTGAGCTCAACGATGGGCGACGGGGTCAGCTGGGCGAGCGCGTCGTACAGGGCGACGATTCGTGGCCAGTCCGTATCGTCGGCGGTGGTCGCCCGCGCGTGGCAGGCCGCGATCGCCGCCTGCAGCGCATACGGTCCGCTGGCCCCGCCGAGCGCCTCGGCGCGCGCGAGGGCCGCCAGGCCACGACGGATCAGGAGCTGGTCCCAGCGGGTTCGTTGCTGCTCGAGCAGCGGGATCGGCCGGCCGCCCGGCCCGGTGCGGACGCGCATCCGGGACGCCTGGATCTCCATCAGCGCCACGAGGCCGTGGACCTCGGGCTCATCGGGCACGAGGCCGGCGAGGACCCGACCCAGGCGGAGGGCGTCCTCGCAGAGGGCCGGTCGGACCCAGTCGTCCCCGGCGGTCGCGGAGTAGCCCTCGTTGAAGACGAGGTAGATGACCTGCAGCACCGACGCGAGACGCGCCTCGAAGTCCGCGCCGGTCGGGACCTCATACGGGACGTGCGCTTCGGCGAGGGTCCGTTTGGCCCGCACGATCCGTTGCTGGATCGTGGCTTCGGAGGTCAGGAAGGCCCGCGCGATCTCGTCGGTCCGGAGGCCGCCGAGGAGCCGCAACGTGAGCGCGACCCGGGCATCGACCGACAGGATCGGGTGGCAGCAGATGAAGACGAGCCGGAGGAGGTCGTCTCCGATGACGGCGTCATCGACGCGTTCCTCGTCCTCCGGGGCGACCTCCTCCGCGACCTGGAGGTCTCGGCCGAGCTCCTCGACCTTGCGCTGGCCGGTGGCGGCTCGCCGGATGTGATCGATGGCGCGGCGCTTCGCGACCGCCGTGAGCCACGCCGCGGGGTTGTCCGGCACACCCGATTCGGGCCATTGCTGGACCGCCGCGAGGAACGCGTCCTGGGCCACGTCCTCGGCGAGCCCGACGTCCCGTGTCAGGCGGGTGAGCGTGGCGATGAGCCGGGGCGACTCCATCCGCCAGACCGCATCGAGCACGCGGTCGGCCACGTCGCCCCGGCTCGGGGTGATTGCCACGAGGCTGGGCTCAACCCCCGAGATCGGGCATCTCGCCCGGATCGTAGATGCGCTGGATCGAGCCGGTGCCGTCGCCGACGAGCTTCCAGAACTGCTTCGAGAGCTCGATCGCCTGCTCCTTCGTGTCGACGTTCACGATCGCCCACCCGACGACCGCCTCCTTGGCCTCGGTGAACGGCCCGTCGGTGATCGTGAACTGGCCACCGTGATGCTTGATCCGCGTCGTCGGCGGGTCCAGGCCGCCGGTCGCGACGAGGGTCCCGTTGCGGAAGCCCTCCTCGACGAACCGGCCCATCTCGGCCATGAGCTCGGGGGTCGGCGGGGGTGGCAAGGCGCCGTCCTCGGGCGCGGTTCGCATGAAGAACTTCATTCGATCTGTCTCCCTTCGAGGTGCGCGCTCCCGGTACGAGCGCCCCCGGCTACGAGCGCTCGGCCACCGCGGCCTTGATCCGGCCCTCGCGCTCGGCGAGCTCGGGGTTGTCGTACTCGGCGAGGAAGTCCTCCGACTCGAAGATCGGTCGGATATCGACCTCGGCTCCGCCGTCGAATGGGGCCTGCTTCAGCCACTCGACCGCTTCGTCGACCGAGCGGACCTGCCACAGCCAGTAGCCCGCAACGAGCTCCTTGGCCTCGGCGAAGGGGCCGTCGATGACGGTTCGCTTGCTCCCATCGAACCTGACGCGAACGCCTTTGGCGCTCGGGTACAGGCCGTCGGCGGCGAGGAGGACCCCGGCCTTGACCAGCTTCTCGTTGAAGGCGGTCATCGCATCGACCAGGCCCTCGGGCGGCAGCTCGTCGGCCTGGGGATCGCCCTTCACGAACACCATCACGCGCATCTCGATCTCCTTCGCTGCGGAGGCGAACCCTGGCGGGTCCGCGGTCGATTCCGCTCTCTACCTATCCGTCGAATGGCGAAGGCCCGGATCGACATGACTCCGACGATGTGGTCGATCTTCGCCCGCGGCAACGAATCGCGTTCAGGTCAGCTCGCCGGCGAGCAGGTCCATGAGGAGGCCGTCGTGCCAGATCCCATCGGGCGATCGCCAGTACGACCGCATGACACCGACCGGCCGGAACCCGACTCGGCGGTAGGCACGGATGGCGCGATCGTTCTCGGCCGCGGGATCGATCGTCAGGCGATGGTGCCCGCGGACGTCGATGAGATACCGCGCAAGCGCCCGGATCGCGTCTGGCCCGAGACCCCGACCGGTGTGATCCGAATCGAGGAACAGGTCGACCCCGGCGTGGCGGTAGCCCGGCTCGTTCTCTTCGGCGTACTGGATGCTGCCGATGACCTGGCCGTCGAGCTCGATCGCGAACCCGACGGAGTCACCGTCCTCGATCAGCCACTCGTCGGCCGCGGCATCGGGATCCGCGGTGTCCCACCAGCGGGCCACCTCCGGCTGGGCGAGGATCTCGCGCAGCCGCGCCCGATCGTCGGCGTGCAGCTGGCGGAGGTGGACGTGCTCCCCGTCGAGACTCGGAAGCGTGTCGGCCATGGCCCGAGTATCGCCGGGCCACGAAGTGCGCGTCAGGTGCGGCGAAGCGTGTTCCGGGGAAGCGTGTTCCGGCCAGGTCGCGACGGCTCGGAAACGTGGCGGCCGACGATCGCCGCCGAAGCGGGCGCTTGCGCCTGCGGCGCGGGCAGCTGCGGCGCGGTCATTCGTGGCGCCTGCAGGGCAACGGCGCCACCGAGGAGCCCGAGCGCGATCAGGGCCAGCCCCAGCTCCGGCGCCCAGGCCACGCCCAACAGGCCATCGAGGCTCACCCCGCCCGGTCCGAGGAGCGCGATGGCCGCCGCCGCGAGGCCCAGGCTCAAGGGGAACTCATAGCCGCCGGCCGTGTTGAAGAAGCCCTTCGACCAGTGGACCTTGGCGATGATCACCCCGCCCGGTCCGAGGAGCGCGATGGCCGCCGCCGCGAGGCCCAGGCTCAAGGGGAACTCATAGCCGCCGGCCGTGTTGAAGAAGCCCTTCGACCAGTGGACCTTGGCGATGATCACGACGGTCTGGGCGACGAGGATGCCGGCAACGAAGGGCGTCAGGAGGCCCAGGGCCATGAAGATCCCGCCCACCAGCTCGATCCCGGTCGAGGCGGCCGCGAACAGCCCGACCGGTCGGAAGCCCATCCGTTCCATGGCCGCGCGCCAGCCGACCGCGCCTGGGCCGTTCCACCAGCCGAAGGCTTTCTGGGCGCCGTGGGCAGCGAAGGTCAGGCCGAGGCCAAGCCGCAGCACGAGGAGGCCGATATCTGCAAGCGTCATCGATCGATCGTGCTGCCATCCGGGTTGCAGCCGTGCCGTTCGGCGTCACGACGGCCTATCAGGTCGCTTCCGGCGTCTCGCAGCCGGCACGACCGAAATCTGCGTCTTGACGCTTCGTCGCGCCGACACGACGATCCGCCGGGTGGACGAGCAGGATCCGATCGATCCACGCGAAGCGGAGCGGATGCGGCGCCGTGACCATGAGGCGCAGGCCGAGGCTCGCAGCCTCCTGCGCCCCGGCATGGGCAAGGTCTTCAAGCAGATCCAGGATTCCTGGACCAGGCCGGCCAAGAAGCCGCCGAAGGCCCGCAAGCATCCCCGCTACTGAGGTCGCGTCCCTGGTCGCCCGTGCGCTCAGAGGTCGCGGCCGTACTGGCGAGCCGGCTTGAGCCTGTAGCCGAGCGCCTCCCAGAACGCGGCCCCGTCGGCGTTCTCGTCCCGAACCACGACGTTGACCTTGGGGCAGCCCAGAGCCCGGAGCTTCCGCTCGACCTCGTGGACGAGGCGCTTCCCGAGGCCCGCCCCGCGGTGGTCCGGCGCCGTTCCGACGTGGTAGATCCAGCCACGCCGGCCGTCCCAGGCCCCGAGCGCGGTCCCCACGATCAGGTCGCCTTGCGTTGCGACGAGGACAAGGCCGGGATTCCGCTCGGCGAGCAGGTCGAGGCTATGGTCGTCGTCACCGATCGACTTCAGGCCGATCTGCGTCCAGAGGGCTCGCATTGCCGCTCCATCTCCGGAGCCGTAGCGGCGGATCTCGAGCGACGGCGGCTTCCTGGTCGGGGCATCGGGTTCTTTCGTCGCCGCCTCGCGGCCCTTGGGCTTGGGACCGCTGTGAGCGTGCCCTGAGGCGTTGGCGCCGGCCGGGGGCCGACCACGGGCACGATCCGCCAGGCGCGCCGGGAGATCGGACGCGGGCGCAGGCCCCGAGCGCGCGGCCTCGGCGCCGGCACGGGCGGCCGCGAGGGTGTCGTACGGGCCGCGGACGAGGGGCAGGCCGAGGTCGTCCTGCTGCTCGGCGTCCAGGACGAGCCACCGACCCGAGGCCTGCTCGATCGTGAAGCGGCCGTCGCCGGATCGATAGATGCCTGCGTCGTCGCGCTTGAATGCCGTCGGGTCGATTGGCTTGGCGGCCTTGGGGCTCATCGCGCGAGGGTACTCAACCCCGCCCGGGTAGGAACTCGACGCCCGTCGCCGACCTGCAGCTCCCTCACCGCCTCACTCCGCGGTGCAGTCGCGGCGAAGTCTCAGCGTCGGGGGCGAGGGTCCTTGTTCCGTTGCTCATCCGCGCCCGGCCCGGCCTCCGTGCCGAGGATCCGCTCGATCTCCGCCCGGTGCTGGCGCCCCTCCGGCCGATCCTTCAGCCAGACGAGGTAGCCGCGATCCCGTCGGGCGACCTGGCCCAGCGACCAGCCGGCGTAGATGCCGAAGTCGAGGGTCGTGCCATAGGGCCGGGCCGGCGGTGGTCCGGCGGCCGCGTGCCACGGTTCGCGTCCTGCCTCGGCGCTCGCCGCGCCGGCCGCGGCCGAGCTGGCTTGCGCCGCATCGTCCGCGCTCGCGGCAGTGGCTCGGCCGGCCCCGGCGTCGTACTCCGATCGGCTCTCCGGGGTCTTGAGGATCTCCCACGCCGCGTTCAGGTCGCGCATCCACGAGGCACCATCCTCGCCCGCGAGGTCGGGGTGGGCCATCCGCGCCCGGCGCCGATAGGCGTCGCGAATCTCGCGGATCGACGCGTTCGGCGATACCCCGAGCACGCGGTACGGATCCCGTGGTTCGGTCAAGGCTGCCTCCGCTCCTCTTTCTCGAACGCGAGAGGCGGCCCCGCGTTAGGGCGCGCCGAGGGTCAGGGACGGCTGTCGACGTTCTCCCAGCGTGGGTCGACGGTCAGGTGCAGGACGGTCGGTCGATCCGCGATCAGCGCCTGCCGGAGCGCCGGCTCGAAGGCCCCGTCCTCGGGCACGCTGGCCGACCTGGCCCCGAGCGCCCGACCGGCAGCGGCAAAGTCGACCGGACCGAGGTCGGTGCCGACCGTGCTGCCGCCCTCGCGTCGATCCTGGTAGCCGCGGATCATCCCGAATCGCTGGTTGTCGAAGACGAGCACGATGGTCCGCAGGCCCATCCGGACCGCGGTCTCGATCTCGGCGAGGGTCATGCCCATCCCGCCGTCGCCCACGAGCGCGACGACCGTTCGATCTCGATGGACGAGTCCGGCCGCGATCGCCGCTGGGAGGCCGTAACCCATCGCGCCCGATGTCGGGCCGAGGAAGGTGCCGGGCCGCCGGAAGCGAAAGCCGCGGGCTGCCCAGCTGCCGAAGCTGCCCGCATCCGTCGTGACGATCGCGTCGTCGGGCAGGAGGCGCCGCAGGCTCGCGATCACACGCCCGGGATGCACGCCAGGTCCGCTCCAGGGATGGCCGTCGATGATGGTCGCCACCTCCCAGGCAGCCCGATCCTCGGCATTGCCGGCGGATCGCTGATCGACCCCGGCGGCGTCCAGGACGCCACGGGACTCCAGCCGCGAAACCGCGGCGCGCAGGAACAGCCGGGCGTCCGAGCGCACGACGAGGTCGGCGGCAGGCAGATCCGTGCTCGGGCGCTCCGGCTCGACGTCGACGTGGGCCCAGCGCGTCCCCGCTGCGGGGATCGACCAGTCGTAGCTCGTGATCTCGTTGAGGCGGCAGCCGAGCACGAGCATCGCGTCGGCCGACTCCAGTCGCTGCCGGACCGTGGCCGGCGCGCCGTAGCCGGCCATCCCCAGGTACAGCGGGTGGTCGTTCGAGATGACGTCGCCTCGGCGCCAAGCGGCGATGACCGGCACGCGAAGGAGCTCGGCAAGCCGCAGCAGGTCGTTGGACGTACGCGCTCGAAGGACGCCGCCCCCGGCGAGGATCACGGGGCGCTTCGCGCAGGCCAGCAGCTGGAGGACGTCGCGAACCTGGTCATCGGTGGGTCGATCGGCCGTTGGCCGGGGGACCGTCGGCGCGAGCTCCTCCGGGACCATCTGGTCGAGGAGATCCTCCGAGAAGCTGAGCAGGACCGGCCCGGGTCGACCGGCCATCGCCTGGGAGACGGCCTCCCCGGTGGCAGCCACGGCCGACTCGACGTCGCGTGGCTCGGCGGCCCACTTCGCCAGGCCCCCGATCGTCGCGGCGAGGTCGACCTCCTGGAAGCCCTCACGACCCCGGTTTGCGAGGGGGACCTGACCGATGAGCGCGAACATCGGGCTGGAATCGGCGTACGCGGTATGGATGCCAATCGCCAGGTTCGACGCCCCGACGGCGCGCGTGCCGAGGGCCGCGGCCGGTCGACCGGTCAGCTGGGCGTGGGCCTCGGCCATGAACGCTGCCGCGCCTTCGTGACGTGTCGCCACGACGTTGATGCCGGCGCCCTGGAGCCCGTCGAGCAGGCCGAGGAAGCTCTCGCCGGGCACCGTGAAGGCCCATCGGACCCCGGCTCGACGGAGGGCGTCGGCGACCATCCGTCCGACGGTGACCGGCCCGGTCGGTGCCACGGTCGCGGGCTCCGGAGTCGCCTCGGTCGCCTCGACCGGCGCCATGTCAGCGGGCTCGGGTGCGACCTCGGAAGCCGCCTCGGGCGCGTCGAGCGGCGCCTCGGGAATGGCCTCCGGACCAGCGTCCGCGGGTTCCTCGGGTGGTTCGGGTGTGAGCTCCGCGCCCTCGGCCGCCGGGGCCGCTTCAGCCGTCGAATCCTCGGGATCGGCGGCCGGCTGCTCGGCGGCAGCCGGGAGCGGCTCGTCGATCATCTCGATCTCTTCGGTCATCGCAATCCGAGCCCGGGCATCGACATGATCAGGCTCAGGACGACCAGGACGAGCACGATCGTCATGAGCACCCGTCCCCAACGCGCGCCCGGCATCGATCGGCTCAGCGGTAGTTCTGGAACTGGAGCTCGACGACCTCGTCGAGGCCGCGCAGGCGATTGATCACCCGCTGGAGATCGTCCTTGCTCTTCGCCGAGACGCGCACGGCGTCGCCCTGGATCTGGTTCTTGACCTTGGGGAACTCGTCGCGGATCAGCTTCGAGAGCTTCCGCGCCAGGTCGTCCGGCAGGCCGCGGCGAAGGCCGATGACCTGGCGGACCTTGTTGCCCCCGGCCGGCTCGACCTTGCCCCAGTCGAAGACCTTGTGCGACAACCCGCGCCGGACAGCCTTGGACTCGATGAGGTCCTTGATCGCGCTCGCGCGGAACTCGTCGTCGGTGAGGAGGGTGAGCTCGTCCTTGCCCTGCTCCAGGTCAACCGTGGCGCCGCGGAAGTCATACCGCTGGGCCACCTCGCGGCGGACCTGGTCGAGCGAGTTGCGAAGCTCCTGGACGTCGAACTCGCTGACGACGTCGAACGAGAACTCTCCGCTCATGACGCGGGTCGCCTCCCCTGGAGCCGGCGCGGCGGTTGCCCACACCGGAGCTACGAGCGATGTCGGGACAGTATGACGGGTCCCGGCCCACCCGGCGATCAGCCGAGAGTCACTCCGGATCCTGGGCACAAGCAGCGCCCGGACCGACGCCGTGCCGTCTGGCGGTCCACCTGACGATCGAAGGGCCCATCAGCGGTCGCCTCTGCCGTGCCGCGGCACGCTCCATGTCGGAGCGCCGCTCCACCCGTCGGTTGTGCCATCCGGTGGCACGGCAGCATCCGAGGTAAGGGGCGGCGGAGGTCAGGCGCGGTGCCCCTCGAGGAGATGCAGCAAGCGATCGGCGATCACGTAGCTCCGGCCGCCGCCCATGACCAGGACGACATCGCCGGGCACGACCCGTTCCGCGAGCCAGTCGGCCGTCGCCTCGACGCTGCCAGGTGCGGCGACCTCCTTCATCGGTGCGAAGGCCTGGACGGCGCCTGCCAGCGCCGCGGCACTCGCGATCGACCGATCCGGGTCGCGCCCCGCCCAGATGTCCGCCACGGCCACACCGTCTGCCTCGGCCAGCGCGAAAGCCAGGTCGTTCAGGAGGGCCGCCGTGCGATGGAACGTGAGCGGTTCGATGGCGAGCCACAGCCGCCTCCCGGGTTCGCGCTGGCGCACGGCTTCGATCGTCGCGCGGATCGCGGTCGGATGGTGCCCGTAGTCGTCGTACACCACGACCCCGCGAGCCTCGCCCTTGCGCTCGAGCCGTCGCCCCACGCCCGGGAAGCTCTCCAGGCCCACCTTGATCACGTCGGCATCCAAGCCCAGCACCGACCCAGCCGCCGCCACCGCCAACGCATTGGCCACGTTGTGGGCTCCGGCGGTCGGCAGCCGAGCCTCGATGGGTTCGCCCCCCGGAAGGCGCAATGAAACAGCCGTTCTCGCCGGCTCGCGGCCCGTGATGGAGGCTGTCGCGCCGCCTGAACGCTCTCCGGGGCCGCCGTCAGCCCGAACTTCGATGATCGGGCCGGTCCGGCGGCCAAGCGTGCCGACCAGCTCGACGACGCCCGGATCGCCGACGTTGGCGATCAGCGTCGCCTCCGGCGCGCGCGCCAGCCACACCGCGAAGGCGTCGATGACGGCGCTCCGATCGGCGAAGACGTCGGGGTGATCCCAGTCGATGTTGGTGATGACGACGACGTCAGGCAGGTAGGCATCGAAGTTGCCGGCGTACTCGTCGGCCTCGACGACGAAGACGTCTCCCCCGCCCTGCCGCGCTGTGGCGGGCAGCCCGCCCGTGACCGAACCCGGGAGGAGCGCGCCCACGAACGCCGATGGGTCGCGGCCGGCCGCCACGAGCACATGCGTCAGCCAGCCGGCCGTCGTGCTCTTGCCGTGCGTGCCGGCCACGGCAACGAGCCGCTTCCCGAACGCCGCATCGGCCACGACCTGCTGCCATGGCTCGATCGGGACCCCAGCAGCCCGAGCAGCCGCGAGCTCGGGATGATCCGGCGCGATGGCGGTGAGGGCCTTGCTCACGGCCAGCCGGTCCGGCGCCTCGCCGTTCGGTCCCGATGTGACGTGCCCTGGATCGTGCGACCAGGCCATCGCGATGCCCGCCGCCTCGAGCGCCGGCGTGTAGGGCGACGGCCCGCCGCTGTCGCAGCCGGTCACGACCGCGCCGGCGCCGTGGGCCAGCAGCGCGGCCGCCGAGGCGCCCGCCCCCGCGATACCGATGACGTGGATGCGCTCGCCCACTTGGATCGGGCGGGCGGGCCGCACGGGCGCGAGACCCGCACCGATGTCGGCGGCGGTCCGGCTCACCCTTCTCCCTCGGCAGCGGCAATCAGCCAGGTCAGCGCTTCGCTCGCCGCCGCGTCCCGGATCGCGGCGCGATCGCCCTCGAACTGGAACCGCCGGACGTCCACGCCGGCGGCGTCCGCGACGCCCACGTACACCAGCCCCACGGGCTTGGCCTCGCTCCCGCCTTCGGGTCCGGCGATCCCGGTGACCGACACCGCGAGTGACGCGTCGAGCCGCGCGCGACCGCCCGTCGCCATCGCCAGCGCCACCTGGGCGCTGACCGCGCCGTGGGCATCGAGCATGGCCTGCGGGACATCGAGCAGGCGCACCTTGACCGCATCGGCGTAGGCCACCACGGCGCCTCGGAAATAGGCCGATGAGCCGGGGACCGCCGTGATCGTCTCCGCCAGGAGGCCACCCGTGCACGACTCGGCGGCGGCGACGGTCAGCCCGCGAGCCACGCACAGTCGCTGGAGGCGCTCCGCCAACGCGACGAGGGCGGGAGCGGGCATCCGGTGCGGGTCCCTAGCTGCGGTTGGTCTGGACCGGGTGGTTGGGCGGCTGGAACAGCCACGTCTCGGGGATGCCGGTCCGTCCCAGGGCGCCGATGGATACGCCGTTGAGCGTGAAGTACGTGCTGCCGGACGAGCCGGTCCGGACCTCGATCGACGTCTTCCCCGTGAAGCTCACCGAGTCGCCGGCATGGAAGGTCTTGCCGCTCGCGTAGCCAGGGGCGAGGACCCCGTCGATCCAGACCTTGATCCAGGCGTTGCCGCCCTTGATCTGGAGCACGAGGTTCACGCCCTTATAGGCCACGGTCACGGTCCGGGTGAGCGATGCGGTCTGGCCGCCATCGGCCATGGCGGTCACGGTGATGGCCCAGCGGCCCGAGGTGAGCTCGAGCGGTGTCGAGAATGACCCATCGTCATTGACGGTGACGGTCGTGCCGTCGGGCGGACCGTTGGGCGCGGGTGAGCCAGAGGGGCTCCCCGCGCTGGCGACCGGGTGCGGCGTCGGGGCCGGCGCGGGCGTCGCGGTGCTGCCGGGGACGCCGAGGTACAGGGCCGCCACGGTCACGGTCTTGGCGTTCGCCGTCGTGCCTTCGACCGGGATCGCGCCGTTCTCGTAGGTCGTGCCGTCGACGGGCTGGGTCACCGTGAGGGTCGGCGCCTGGATCAGGAGGAACGGCACGGTGATGACCAGCGTTCGCGGGGTGTCCGTGACCTTGGCCGTGTCGGGGTTCATGGCGCTGATCTGGAATTCGTTGCGACCGCGGCGGAGGTCGACCTGGAGGCTCCAGCTGCCGTCCGCCAGCGCGGTCGTTCGGTAGGGCTGCGTCTGGCCCGCGGTCGTGATCTCGATCGTGGCGCCGGCGGTCGAGGTGCCCTCGAGCTGGTAGGTCGTGACCCCGTCGTCCACCTGGAGGACGGCCTGGGCCGGATTTGTCACCGTGAGCTCGGGTGGCTTGGCGTAGCGCAGCAGCTGCACCGCGAGGTAGACGCCGAACGCGGCGACGCCGAGGGTCATGAGTGCCGCGACCACGACCGACGGCGAGAACGTCAGCGGCCGGGGCGGCTCCGCGATCGGCCGGGGCGGCACCACCAGCGGCTCGGGACCGACTTGGTCGCCGCGCTCCCGGCGCCACTGGCGCAGGACGTCGTCCGGCTCCAGCCCGAGGTAGATCGCGTAGTTCCGCAGGAAGCCCTTGGTGTAGACGGAGCCTGGGAGGCCACGGTAGTCACCGCGCTCCAGCGCGCTGAGGTAGCGCACCCGGATCTTGGTGTCACGCTCCGCTCGGGTCAGGTCCACGCCCTTGCGCTCTCGCGCCGCCGCGAGGCGTTCCGGGAGGGATGGCCCCGCCGGCGGGAGGTCGAGGCGCTCGGCGCCGAGGCGGCCCGATCGAAGGTCCGCCGTCGTCCGCCGCGCGTGATCGCGCGTGGTCATGGGTCAATCATCGCCGGGGTCGACCCGGTTGTCGCCCAGTCCTTCGTCACGTCGCAGGACCACCCGGGCGTTCGACCCGTCGAAGGCCCCGATGTAGCCGCGCTCCTGGAGCTGATCGATGATCCGGGCGGCCCGGGCATAGCCGATCTTGAGCCGCCGCTGGAGCAGCGAGGCCGACGCGCGGTCGTACTCGCGGATGACGTCCACCGCGTCGGGCAGGAGGCGATCCGCATCCTCGTCGGCCAGGTCGTCGACCGAGCCCGTGCTGTCCTCGTCGCTCTGGATGATCGCCATGTCGTAGTGGGGATCCTCGATCTGGGCCTTCCAGTGGTCGACCACGCGGCCGATCTCCTGGTCGGACACGAAGACTCCCTGGAGGCGCATCGGGCGGGGCAGGTCGGACGGCTGGTAGAGCATGTCGCCGCGGCCGATGAGGTCCTCCGCGCCGGGCGCATCGAGGATCGTCCGCGAGTCGATCTGGGACGCCATGGCGAACGCGATCCGGCTGGGGAAGTTGGCCTTGATGAGCCCCGTGACCACGTTGACCGAGGGCCGCTGCGTCGCGAGAACCATATGGATCCCCGTCGCGCGGGCCTTCTGGGCTAGCCGCACGATCGGGTCCTCGACGTTCTTGCCCTCGCGCATCATCAGGTCCGCCAGCTCGTCGACGACGATGACGATGTACGGCATCTTGTCGTCGGGGTCGGCCCGGCTGTCGTTGTAGCCCTTGATGTTCCGGGCCGACGCCCCGGCGAAGCGGCGGTAGCGGCCCTCCATCTCGTTCACGGCCCATTTCAGCGCGGACTTGGCCCGGTCGGGCTCGGTGATGACCGGGACCATGAGGTGCGGCAGGCCGTTGTACGAGGCCAGCTCGACGCGCTTGAGGTCCATGAGGATCATCCGGACGTCGTCGGGCGTGGCGTGGCACATGAGGCTCGTGATGAGGGCGTTGACCATGACGCTCTTGCCCGAGCCCGTCGCCCCGGCGATCAGCAGGTGCGGCATCTTCGCGAGATCCACGGCCTGGGCCCGCCCGGCGACGTCGCGGCCGAGGGCGAACGTGAGCCGCGAGCCGGACGCCCCGAAGTCGACCGACTCCAGGATCCCGCGCAGGGTGACGACATTGAAGTCCTTGTTCGGGACCTCGATCCCGACCGCGGCCTTCCCGGGGATCGGCGCCTCGATCCGGAGCGAGCGGGCGGCGAGGGCCATCGCGAGGTCGTCCGCGAGGGCCTCGATCCGGCTCACCTTCACGTGCGGCGCCGGCTGGACCTCGTACTGGGTCACGACCGGGCCGGCGTTGCGGCCGACGATGACGGCATCGATGTCGAAGCTCGCGAGCTTCTTGCGGATGATCTCCTCGTTGCGCTGGTGGACGACGTCGTCGCCACCGAACGTCGCCGGCTCGATCACCTCGTCCAGGACGGTCAGCGGCGGCAGGACGTAGTCGATTCGCTCGCGCGTCGGCGGCGAGTCCGACGCGTCGGTGATGTCGTCGAGGTTGCGCTGGGGGCGCAGGAGTCCCGCCTCGGCCCCGGTCGCGAGCGCCGTCGCGACGCCGGCTCCCGCGAGGCCCGGCGCCCCGTTGCCGTTGCCGTTCGAGCCGGCCGTCCGGGCCGGGGCGAAGGTCGCCGATGTCGGCGAGGTCGAGGGCACCGGCGCGGGCGAATCCTCGCCCCAGATGCCGGTCTGGCCGCCCGTCGGGCCGGCAGGACCGCTCGCGATTCGACCGCCACGTCCCCGAGCGCCGGCACGGGTCGCCGCGGCCTCGGGATCGCGCGTGGTGGCAGCGCGGGTGGCCGCTCGATCGTCGTCGGGCACACCCGGCTCACGACGCATCGATTCGGCCCAGACGACGCCGAGCCAACGCAGCAGCCGGGTGACGGGCGCCATGAGATCGCGCAGCCGGAGGTTGAACGCCAGGAGCACGCCAACGATGCCCAGCGCGAGCAGCAGCACGAACGTCGCCGGCGCGCCGATCAGCGGCTGGACCAGCTTCACGAGGAAGCTGCCGATGAACCCGCCACCGGCGCCCTTGGGCGGCGCGGCGGGGATCACCACCGAAGCAGCACCGAGCAGGCCGGCGTAGGCGATCCCGACGCCGGTCGCGGTCAGTCCCCAGCCGGAGCCCGGCGCCTTGCCCGGACCCCACTCGACATACCAGCCGGTGATGAGCAGGAGGATCGGCAGGAGCCAGCGGAGGCTGCCGAACCACGGCCCGACGGTGCTCTGGAACCAGCGCGTCAGGGTCGCCCCGCCCGCCCCGGGGAGGAACGCCAGCAGCGTCACCGCGCCCAGCACCAGCAGGGTGATGCCGAACAGCGAGCGGCTGACCTCGGGGCTGATCGGCGGCAGCCCGAGGCCGCCGAGGACCGAGCCGCGCTTGCGGGCCTGCCGGCGTCGACGGGTCGCCATCAGACCTCGACCACCACCGGGAAGACCATCGGCCGGCGCTTCGTCTGCTCGTACAGGTAGCGCGACACGCCGTCCTTGATCTGACTCTTCAGGAGGGCGACCTCGCTGATGTGCTCGCCGGGGTTCTCGATGGCGGTGACGATCCGCTTCACGGCCTCGGCCATGATCGGGTCCTGCTCGTTGAGGTGGACGAACCCGCGGGTGATGATCTCCGGCTGGCCGATGACGTTGCCGGTCTGCTTGTCGACGGTCACAACGACCATGAACATCCCGTCATTCGCGAGGGCCCGGCGGTCACGCAGGACGATCTCACCGACGTCGCCAACGGACAGGCCATCGACGAACACGTAGCCGGCCGGGACCGGCTGGCCGCGGCGGGCGCTGCCATCGGCGAAGAGCTCGATCGGCGTGCCGTTCTCGATGATGAAGACGTTCTCCGGCAAGACGCCCGTCTCGATCGCCAGGCGGCCGTGCTGGACCTGCATCCGGAACTCGCCGTGCATCGGGATGAAGTGCTTCGGCCGGGTCAGGTTGAGCATGAGCTTCAGCTCTTCCTGGCTCGCGTGGCCGGAGACATGGGCGTGGCGGATCGCGTGGTAGATGACGTTGGCGCCGGCCTTGAACAGGTTGTCGATGGTCCGGGCGACGTATTCCTCGTTGCCCGGGATCGGGCTGGCGCTGACGATGACGGTGTCGCCGGGCTCGATCTCGACATAGCGGTGGTCGCGGTTGGCCATGCGAGCGAGACCCGACATCGGCTCGCCCTGGGAGCCGGTGGTGACGACGACCAGCTGATTCGCCGGCACCTCGCCGATCCGGTCCTTGGCCACGATCATGCTCGGGTCGTAGGTCAGGTAGCCGAGGTCCGTGGCGATCCGGAAGTTCTGCTCCATCGAACGGCCGGCCACGGCGACCTTGCGGCCGAACGCGGCGGCGGCATCGAGGACCTGCTGGATCCGGGCGATGTTGCTCGCGAACGTGGCGACGATCACCCGGCCGTCGAGCGGCTCGATGATCTCGCGGAAGGCCTCGCCGACGGTCCGCTCCGAGGGCGTGTAGCCAGGGCTCTCGGCTCTCGTGGAGTCGGAGAGGAGGCAGAGGACGCCTTCCTCGCCGAGGCGGGCGAGGATCGCGAAGTCGGACAGCTTGCCGTCGACCGGGGTGTGGTCGAACTTGAAGTCGCCGGTATGGACGATCGTGCCCGCCGGAGTTCGCAGGGCGATGCCCATCGCGTCCGGGATCGAGTGCCCGACGCGGAATGGCAGCACGGTGAACGGCCCGATCTGGAGCTCGTCCCCGGGCTCGAGCGACTTGAGCGGGTTGTTGTGGAGCTTGTGCTCCTTGACCTTGTTGCCCAGGAGGCCGCGGGCGAGCGTCGAGGCGTAGACGGGCACGCCCGGGAACTCCGGGAGGATGTACGGCAGGCCGCCGACGTGGTCCTCGTGGGCGTGGGTGATGAGGAACGCCTTGACGTTGGCCGCGCGCTCGCGGAGGTACGTGACGTCCGGGATGACGAGGTCGATGCCGAACATCTCCTCGTCCGGGAACATGAGCCCGCAGTCGATGACGACGATGTCGTCGCCGTACTCGAAGACGTACATGTTCTTGCCGATCTCCCCCACCCCGCCGAGGGGGATGATCCGCAGGGGGAGGTCGGTCTCGGAGCGCACCACGGGCGGCGCCGCCGGCTGGGCGCCGCGTCCGGCGCTGTGGGCGGACTGGGCGTGCTGGTTGCGCGGGGGACGGTGGCCGTTACCGGCGGGTGCCTTGGGCATGGGTCCTCGAATTCAGAAGAGGGTCGGCGGTTCGGAAGCCTCGGGCAGTTGGGACGCGTCGGGGGCGTCAGGCGCCTCGGGCGATTGCCGCGCCGCGGGTTCAGATCGTGGTGTCGATCGCGCCAGGTCGCGTCGTTGCCGGGCCTCGAGCAGCGCCGCCGGGATGCCGGCGACATCGGCATACGACTGCCGCTCGACCTCCGTGCTCCGAAGCGCGGCCGCGGGGTGATACAGGGCGTAGACGAGCGCGTCGCGGGCGCCGGTCGCGGGTTCCATCGCAGCCATCGTCCCATGCGCCGCGCCGATCCGGGCGCCGGGCATGAAGCGGCCCATCGAATGGCGCCCGAGCGTGACGACGAGCGCGGGATCGAGGATCTCCAGCTGGCGGTGCAGGTAGGGCGCGCACGCCGCGATCTCGGCGGGCTCCGGATCGCGGTTGTCGGGCGGGCGGCACTTCACGACGTTCGTGATGAAGACCTCCTCCCGCCGCCAGCCGAGCGTGGCCAGCATCCGGACGAGCAGCTCGCCCGCCCGGCCGACGAACGGCCGGCCCTGGCGATCCTCGTTGTAGCCGGGTCCTTCGCCGACGAACACGACCTCGGTGTCGGCATCGCCCTCACCCGGCACGGCCAGGGTCCGACCCGCGGCGAGCGGACACAAACGACACGTCCGGACCTCCGCGGCGATCGCGTCGAGGGCGGCCTTGCGCTCGGCGGCGGTCCGCGCGGGGTGTGCGTGGGGCCCTGCGTCCGGACCGTCGCTGCTACCGACGACGGCGACGCTGGCGGGGGTCGGCTCGGTCATCGGGGCATGGCTCCGCGAGGGGCTGCAAGGTCAGGCGGGCACCCCCGGAGTATAGCAGCGGCCTCCCGCCGGACCGGACCCGACGCCCGATTTCCGGCGTTGGAACGGAGGGGGAGGGAAATTCGCCGGTTCCGGGATTAGCCTACCCCCATGACGCGTCGAACCCGCGGTCGGCCACCTCATCCGGACGTCCTGACGCCGGCCGAGTGGTCGATCCTCGACCAGTGGCGCCATGGTCTCGGCCGGGCCACAATCGCCAGTCGTCGCGGGATCAGCGAGTACGGCGTGCGCTACCACCTCAGGAACATCACCGCCAAGCTCGGGGTCGAGACGGCCGCCGAGCTGCGGCACTGGCCGGGCTTCCCGGTCACGAGCCCCAGAACCAGCCATCGGAGGTCCCATCCCATGAACCGTCTCCAGCTCGGCCCCCTGGGCCAGGTCTCGATGTACGCCCGCGACGCCGCCGCCACCGAGGCGTGGTACCGCGACGTCCTCAAGCTCACGGAGGTCTTCCGCTTCGGCGACCTCGTGTTCTTCGACTGCTCCGGCGTCCGCCTCTACATCCACGCCGTCGGCGACGAGAAGTGGCGCCCGACCTCGGTGCTCTACTTCACCGTCCCGGACATCAAGGCGGCCCACGAGGAGTTGCTTGGCCGCGGGGTGAAGTTCACCGGCGCGCCGCACATGATCTTCAAGGACGATTCCACAGGCGTCGAGGAATGGATGGCCTTCTTCGAGGACCCCGACACCAACATGCTCGCGGTCATGGCGAAGGTCGCGCCCGCCGCCTGATCGGCTCGCGCCGTTCACCAATGCCGAAGGCCCGCCGTTGCCGGCGGGCCTTCGTTCGTCTGCGGGTTGGGTGCCGGTCGCCCGGCGTCGTGGTCAGGCCGGCGTCGTCGCCAGGTGGCGCTGCATGGCCGCCTTGCGGGACAGGTTGATCCGGCCCTGGCGGTCGACCTCGACGACCACCACCATGACCTCGTCGCCGACGGACACGACGTCCTCGACGGTGGGCACGTGGTAGTCGGCGAGCTCACCGATGCGGACCAGGCCTTCCTTGCCCGGCAGGATCTCGACGAACGCGCCGAACGTCATGATCCGGGTGACCTTGCCGAGGTAGAGCGCGCCGATCTCGACATCGCGAGTCAGGCTCTCGATCCACTGGATCGCCTTGCGCGAGTTCTCGCCGCTCACTGCGGCAATCTCGACGGAGCCGTCGTCCTCGACGTTGATCTCGGTCTGGGTCTCCTCCTGGATCTTGCGGATCATCGAGCCGCCCTTGCCGATGATCTCCCGGATCTTCTCCGGGTTGATCTTGATCGTGATGATCCGGGGGGCGAAGTCGCTCATGTCCGGCCGGACGTCCGGCAGGACCTCGGCCATCTTGTCGAGGATCGTCAGGCGGGCCGTCCGCGCCTGGGCCAGGCCGTCGCGGATGATCGCCTCGCTGATGCCCTGGATCTTGATATCCATCTGGAGGGCGGTGACGCCCTCCCGGGTGCCGGTGACCTTGAAGTCCATGTCACCGATCGAATCCTCCTTGCCGAGGATGTCGGTCAGGACCACGAACGTGCCATCGGGCTCGCTGATCAGGCCCATCGCCGCGCCGGCGACCGGCGCCTTGATCGGCACGCCCGCGTCCATGAGGGCGAGGGTCGAGCCGCAGGTCGAGGCCATCGACGTCGAACCGTTCGACGTGACGCACTCGCTCACGAGCCGGATCACGTACGGGAACTCGTCCTTGTCCGGCAGGACCGGCAGGAGGGCCCGCTCGGCGAGGTGGCCGTGGCCGATGTCGCGCCGGCTGGGGCCGCGCATCGGCTTGTTCTCACCGGTGCTGTACGGCGGGAAGTTGTAGTGGTGGATGTAGCGCTTCTCGGTCTCGGGGCTGATCGTGTCGATCCGCTGGACGTCCGAGGAGGCGCCGAGGGTGGCGATCGTCAGGGCCTGGGTCTGGCCGCGGGTGAACAGGCCCGAGCCGTGGGCTCGCGGGATCAGCCCGACCTCGACGGAGATCGGCCGGATCTCGTCCAGCTTGCGTCCGTCGATCCTAATGCCCTCGTCGATGACGAGCCGGCGGACGGTCTTCTTCTGGACCAGGTTGAACAGGCTCTTCGCGACGCCGGCCTCGCGGCGGGCCGCCTCGAGGAGCGCGTCGGTATTGCCGCCGGTGCGTTGGGCGCGAACGGCGTTGGCGATCGACTCGCGCAGCTTCGTGATCCGGCCGGGAAGGTCATTGGCGAACCACAGGAGCAGGCCGGCTGTCGCCTCGGCGTCCGGCAGGGCGCGGTGGCTCTGGGTCAGCTCGATGCCGAAGAACCGGGCGAGATCCGGGAGCTTGTACGAGTCGGCGCCGGGATAGCCTTCGCGGGCGATCACGAGCGTGTCGAGGTAGCTGCCGGGCGCGAAGCGGAAGCCGTCTCCGGCGGCGGCCTCGATGAACCCGAGGTCGAAGCCGACGTTGTGGCCCACGATGCGGGCGTCGCCGACGAACTTCATGAGCTGGGCGGCTGCATCCTTGGGGCTCGGTGCGCCCTTGACGTCCTTGTCGGTGATGCCGTGCATCTGGTTGCCGACGATCGGCCGGCCGGGGTTCACGAACGTCGACCAGCGGTCGACGATCTTCGTCCCCTGGATCTTCACGGCGCCGATCTCGACGAGATCGGTCATCTTCGGGTCGGTGCCCGTGGTCTCGACGTCGACGACGACGAGCTCGCGCTTGGCGTCGGTATCCGACGCGAAGTCGAGGACCGAGCCGACCGGCGGCTCGATGTACGGGATGCGCTTGGCCTTGCCGACGGCCGCGCGGAGCTGGTCCTGCAGGTCGACGAGCGGCTGGAGGGCGCGGTGGCCGAAGAGGATGGCCTCGGCCATGACGGCCTCGGGCAGGATCTTCGCCCCGGCCTCGACCATCATGATCGCGTCGCGGGTGCCGGCGACGATCAGGTCGAGCTCCGACTCCTGGAGCTGGCTGTGGGTCGGGTTGACGATGAACTCGCCGTCGATCCGGCCGACGCGGACTGCGCCGACGGGCCCGTTGAACGGGATCTCGCTGATCGAGAGGGCGGCCGACGCGGCGACGGTGCCGAGGACGTCGGGATTGTTCTCCTGGTCGGTCGAGAGGACCGTGATGACCAGCTGGATGTCGTCCTTGTAGCCCTCGGGGAAGAGCGGCCGGATGGGCCGGTCCGTCTGGCGGGCAGCCAGGATCGCGTTCTCCGACGGTCGGGACTCGCGCTTGATGAACCCGCCCGGGATCTTCCCGGCGGCGTACATCCGCTCCTCGAAATCGACGGTCAGTGGGAAGAAGTCGAGGCCGGGCCGCGGCTCCGAACGGTTCGCGGTGCCGAGCACCATGGTGTCACCGAAGCGGACGGTGACGGAGCCGCCGGCAAGCGTGGCGAGCTTGCCGGTCTCGATGGTCAGCGTGCGACCACCGAGCTGGGTCTCGAAGACCTGTGACACGGGGTGAGATTCCTCCTGGTCGTGGAGGAGGCGACGACCCGCTGCGAGTCGGCCGGCCGGGTTGCCCGCTGCGGGCTCCGGCGACGCCGGTTGGCCCGAGACTGGGCTAGCGGCGGAGTCCGAGCCGTCCGATGACGGCGCGGTAGCGCGTGGCGTCCTTCTTCACGAGGTACGCGAGAAGGCGGCGGCGCTGGCCGACGAGCTTGAGGAGACCCCGGCGGGAGTGGTTGTCCTTGGGGAAGCTCTTGAGATGCCCCGTCAGGCCCGTGATCCGCTCCGTGAGGAGCGCGATCTGGACTTCCGGGGAGCCGGTATCGCCATCCTTGATGGCATACCCGGTCATGATCTCCTGCTTCGCTTCGCCCGCCAGCGGCACTCGTTCCTCCGACACGAACGTGGTTGTGGTGTTCCTACCTTTGACTTTGACCGACGGATGGTAGCAGCGGACCCCCGATCGGGCAAACCTTCGCCGAGGTCGTGTCGACCGTCTGGTGAGTCTGGACGAGGCTCTGGCAAGCCTCAGCGGAACACGACGCGGGCGGTGGGAACCGCGACGGCGTTGGCCGCGAGGTGCATGGCGCCGTCCGGGTCGATCTCGAGATCGAGGTCCCGGCCATCGATGGACACGGGATGGCGGCCGGGCGGTGGCAGCGCGACCGGCATCGGGACATGCAACTGGCCGGTGGCATCGACGGCCCCCGAGATCGCATACGGCCGGCCGAGGAGCCTGGTGGCGGCAGCCACGTCGCCGCGGCCGATCGCCGCCCGGATCTCCGCGCTGCGGACGGGCCGGCCCTCCAGCTCGAGGGTCGGCGCGACGACAACGTCATAGCCGAGCTGCCTGCCGAGTGCAGCGACCGTGGCCGGGGTGCCACCGCGTTCGTAGCCGAAGCTTGACTCCGGGGTCATCAGGAAGCCCGCGAGATCAACCCGCTCCGCGATCTCCCCGATGAAGACGTCATACGGCGTCTGCCGGGTCTCGAGATCGAAGTGCTGGACGACGGTCACCTCGACGCCGGCCTCACGGAGGCGTTCGAGCCGCTCCTCGGGGTCGAGGAGGAGCGGCGGCGCCGAGCCGGTGAGGATCTCGTCGGGATGATGATCGAACGTGATCACCGTTGGCCGGGCCCGATGCGCCTCGGCCGCCACCTTGAGCGCCTCGAGCAGGTAGGCGTGGCCGAGGTGGAGCCCGTCGAACACGCCGAGCACGATGAACAGCCGGCCATGCTCGGGCCGCAGCTCCCGAACGCCGCGGACCACGATCATCGATGCGCCATCTTCTCCGGTGCCAGGCGGCGGCCATCCCGCCGGGCGATCCCGATGATCCGGTGGTCGGCGTCGATCAGCCGGACCAGGTCGCCATCAGCCGCGCTGCCCAGCCCTGCCTCCGGTCGGACGAACCGGCCCATCGCGGCATCCGTGATCTCGGCCTCCGTCAGCTGGACCGCCGCCACCGACTCGAGGCCGACGTCGGCCGGCCGGAGCAACGCCCGGACGGCGTCCGGGCCCTCGGCGCCGGCGGCACGGAGGGTGTCGAGGCTCGTTGCATCCGCGAGCTCGAACGGCCCGCTCCGGGTCCGGACGAGCGACCCGAGATAGGCCCCCGACCCGAGCGCCTCGCCGAGGTCGCGCGCCAGGGCCCGGACGTACGTCCCCGCCGAGCACGTGACATCGACGATCGCGACGGGTCGGCCGGGATCGCTGCCGTCCCACTCCAGCAGCTCGAGGCGCCGCAGCTCGACCTGGCGGTCGGCGAGCGTCGGCGCCTCGCCCGCGCGCGCCATGTCGTAGGCCCGGCGACCGCCGACCTGGATCGCGGAGTAGGCCGGTGGGCGCTGCGCCCGTGGCCCGACGAAGCCGGCGAGCGTCTCCCGGAAGCGCTCCTCCGTCACCGTCTCGCCCTCGGCGGGTTGGAGCTCGCCGTCGAGGTCGTCCGTCGTCGAGGTCGCCCCGAAGCAGATGGTGGCGCGGTAGGCCTTCTCGTCGCCGAGGTGGTACTCGACGAGCCGGGTCGCGAAGCCCAGGAACAGCGGCAGGACGCCGGAGGCGAATGGGTCGAGCGTCCCGCCGTGGCCGACCCGGCGCGTGCCCGTCAGGCGCCGGGCGAGGGCCACGACGTCGTGCGACGTTGGTCCGGCGGGCTTGGCGATGACGAGGACACCGTCCATCGCCGGCGCGTCCGCCCGTTCGGGTCGGGCCATGCCTACGCCCGGAGGATGGCGACGAGGCGCTCGGCCTCGGCCAGGACACGGCGGCGGGCCTCGTCGAGCGGGGCTTCGACCGTCGCGCCGGCCGCTCGCGAGTGGCCCCCACCCCCGAACGCGCCCGTCAGCGCGACCGCATCGACGCCACCCGGCTTCGTGCGGACCGATATCCGCGTCACCGTCGGCGACTGCTCCTTGAAGAGGATCGCGACGTCGGCCGTTTCCGACTGGGCGAGGAGATCGATGATCCCCTCCGAATGGGGCTGGATCGCGCCCGTCGCGTCGAGGTCGCCCGCGAGCTGGGCGCTGTAGATGATCCGGCCGCCGACCGCGGTGCCCAGACGATCGAGGACCCGCCCGAACAGCCGCAGCTGGACATCGGGCTTCGAGCGGTAGAGACGGCGCGAGATCTCGGACAGCGGAGCACCGGCCTCGACCAGCGCCGCGGAGACGGCCAGTGTTCGTGGCGTGGCATTCGGGTGGGCGAACGTCGCGGTGTCCATGACGATGCCGGCCATCAGGGCGGCCGCGAGCGAGCCGCGACCGGCGTCGAGGGGCACGCCGAGGCGGGCGGCCAGGAGCGCGACCAGCTCGCACGTCGCGGCCGCAGCAGGGTCGACCCAGCTCGTGGGGCGGCTCTCGTCGTTGGAGGCGTGGTGGTCGATGACGATCGCCGGCAGGCGCTCGAAGAGCTCGCGATGGCGGAGGCGAACCTCGCCGATGCGGTCCAGGGTCCCGCAATCGACCACCACGAGGTGGTCATAGGCCTGGGCCGAATCCGGGTCCGTCACGAAGCGGTCCATGCCGTCGAGGAAGTCGTACAGCGGCGGCACCGGATCGCTGCAGACAAGGGTGGGTCGGCCGCCGCGCGCCTCCACGATCGTCGCGATCCCGAGCCCCGCCCCGAGCGTGTCCGCGTCGGGGTTCTCGTGGCTGGCGATCAGGACGTTTCTGGCAGCGGCCAGGGCGGCGAGCGTGCCCTCTGGGACGGCAGCGAGCCACGGCCGGAGGTCGATCGTCATCCGCGGCGGCCTCCCCGATCGCGTCGTGGCGGACCCGCCGCCCGGCGACCGCGGTTGGCACGGCCCCGGCCCTTCGAGGGCGGCGGGCCGACGATCGCGGCGTCCGCATCGGGGTCGACTGTCTCGCCCTCGAGCGGGAGGCGCTTGACCGGCGTCGGGAGCGTGTCGCTCATCGGCACGGCTTCGGGCAGGGACGTTCCGGTCTCGAGCTCCGCGAGGAGCTTCAGCACCCGGGTGCCGCGCTCGGCGGTCTCGTCGACGCGCAGGTGCAGCTCCGGGATTCGACGAAGCCGGATGCGCTGGCCCAGGAGGCGGCGGACGTACGGCAACGCCCGCCTCAGGGCCGCGAGGCTGGCGGCTCGCTCATCGGGTTGGCCGATCTGGCTGATCCAGACCTGGGCGTAGCTCAGGTCGGGCGCGGTCTCGACGTCGGTGACGGTGGTGAAGCCGATCGCGGGATCGGAGACGTCCTTCGCCAGGATCGCGCCGATCTCCTCGCGCAGCAGCGCATCGACCCGGTCAGTTCTCTGTGTCACGACTCATACCAGTCTTGCCGTATACGGGCGTCGAGGCGAAGGCGCCGCCGAGGACCGAAGCGAACGCACTTGAACGTGCGTGACCGAGGACCACAGGCGGCAACGCACGCATCGGATGCCCGGGACGGCGACCCTAGGAGGTCAGTGATCGACTGACCGTCTGGGTGGTCACGCACTCGATGATGTCGCCTTCGAGGATGTCGTTCGTATTGGCCAGCCCGATGCCGCATTCGAAGCCCGTCTGGACCTCGCGAACGTCGTCGCGGAAGCGCCGCAGCGACTCGATCCTGTCGGTCGCGATGACCTTCCCGCCGCGCCACAGGCGGGCGTTGCCGCCACGGACCATCCGGCCGTCGGTGACGTACGAGCCGGCGATGACCGTGCTCTTGCCGACCTTGATCAGCTGCCGGACCTCGGCCCGGCCCTCGACGACCTCGACGATCTCGGGCTCGAGCATGCCCGTCAGGGCCTTCTCGATGTCGTCGCTGAGCTGGTAGATGATGTCGTAGCGACGCACGTCGACCTTCTCGGTCTCCGCGGCCTTGCGGGCCGTGTCGCTGATCCCGGTGTTGAAGCCGACGACGATCGCGTTCGATGCCGACGCCAGCAGGATGTCGTTGTCGCTGATCTCGCCCGCGCCCTCGTGGAGAATGTTCAGCTTGACCTCGTCGGTCGCGAGCTGCTCCAGGGCGTGGTGGATCGCACCGAGTGACCCGGACACGTCGGCCTTGACGATGATCCGGAGCTCCTTGGCCTGGCCCGCCTGGATCTGGCGGTAGAGGTCCTCGAGGGTCGCGCGGCCCGCGCCGTCGCCGGCGTGGCTGCCGGTCTGGGCGCGACGGGTCTCGACGGCCGTGCGGGCTGCCTTCTCGTCGGGCACGACGCGGAGGATGTCGCCGGCTTCGGGGACCTCCGAGAGGCCGAGGATGACGGCCGCCGTGGCCGGGCCGGCCTTCTGCATCCGCGTGCCGTGCTCGTTCTCGAGCGCGCGGACCTTGCCGAAGGTCTCGCCGACGACGATGACGTCGCCGACCCGTAACGTGCCGGTCTGGACGAGCGCCGTGGCGACGGGCCCGCGGCCGCGGTCGAGGTTGGCCTCGACGATCGTGCCGATCGCGGGACGGTTGGGATTGGCCTTGAGCTCCTGGAGGTCCGCGACCAGCAGGATCATGTCGAACAGGTCGTCCAGGCCCATCCCGGACTTGGCGGACACCGGCACGAGCGGCGTGTCGCCGCCGTACTCCTCCACGACGACGCCGGCATCGGTGAGTTCGGTCTTCACCCGATCCGGATTGGCATCCGGCTTGTCCATCTTGTTGAGGGCGATGATGATCGGGACCTTCGCCGCGCGGGCGTGGTTGATCGCCTCGAGGGTCTGGGGCATGACCCCGTCGTCGGCGGCCACCACGATGACCGCGATGTCGGTGACCCTGGCGCCACGGGCGCGCATGGCCGTGAAGGCCTCGTGGCCCGGGGTGTCGAGGAACACGACCCGGCGATCGCCCTTGACGACCTCGCTCGCGCCGATGTGCTGGGTGATGCCACCACGCTCACCCGACGCCACGGTGGTCGAACGGATTGCATCGAGGAGGCTGGTCTTGCCGTGGTCGACGTGGCCCATGACGGTCACGATCGGGGCGCGGGCGACGAGGTCGGCGCCGGTCTCCTCGGTGAACAGCTCCTCCTTGGTCGCGGCCTCGACCGGCGCCTCGGCGCCATCCTCCGCGGCGGTTGGGGCGCTCTGGGCCTGCGGCTCGGCGACCTCGTAGCCCAGCTCGGACGCGACGAGCGACGCGGTGTCGCGGTCGATCAGCTGGTTGATGGTCGCGAAGATGCCGCTCTTGATGAGCTCGCGGATGACGTCCGCCGGGTTGACCGAGAGGAGCTCGGCCAGGTCCTTGACGGTGATGGTCGCGGGCAGCTCGACGGCGCCACGCTCACGCGGCTCGGCAACCGAGACGGCCGACCCGGCTGACGCCGCGTCGCGACGGGGGGGCTTGCGGGGTCCGCGACGGCCGCGGGTGCCGCTTCTACTCCTGGCCAATGAATCCTCCGGAGGTCGATGTCATGGTGATCGCGGCCGCCAGCTCGGAAGCGAGGGCCGCTGGGATGGGACTGGTCAAGGCTCGCGACAGCAGGCCGCGCCCGGTCGCGCTCGAGATGCAGTTGGCGTCACGGCAGACGTAGGCGCCGCGCCCGGCGGCCCTGCCGCTCGAGTCGAGACTGACGGCGCCGTCGGGCGCGCGGACGATCCGGAGCAGGTCTCGCTGTGGACGCGCGGTGCGACAGGCGACGCAGGACCGGAGCGGCGGCCGACGGGGCGGGCGAGCGCCCGCGGTCGCGCCTACGACGACACCTCGTCGGACGTGGTCTTGACGCCTCGTCGGGCGCGAGGCTTGCCGGCCCCAACTCCGGCTCCGACGGGCTCGCGGGCACCGTCCTCGGCGTCGGGCGCCTCGGAGTCCGTGCCGTCCATGTCATCGGAGGCGACGGCAGCGGCTCCGACCTCGGCGGCCTTGGTCTTCGGCTCGGCCCTGGTCTTCGGCTCTGCCTTGGTCTTGGCCTCTGGCGTGATCTTCGCATCGGCCTTGGGCTTCGCCGCAGCCCTGGCCTTGGGAGTGGCCGCGGCTTTGGGCTTCGGGGCTGCCGTTGCTTTCGCCTCGGCCTTGCCCTTGGGCTCGGCCTTCGCCTTCGGGGCGGTCGTTGCCCTTGGCGCGGCCTTGGTCTTCGGCTTCGCCGCGCTGGCCGCCGCTGCGGCAGCGGGCTCGGCCCCGTCGGCGGGAGCCGCCTCGATCTCGGTCGGCGCTGCGATCGCGGGGGCTTCGGTCGCGGCTCGTTCGGCGGCGGCCTTCGCCTCGGCGACGGAGACGTCGCTTCGGATGTCGATGCGCCAGCCGGTCAGGCGCGCCGCCAGTCGGGCGTTCTGGCCCTCCCGCCCGATCGCGAGCGAGAGCATCCGCTCGGGGACCGTGACGTTGGCGATCCGGTGCTCGGTGTCGATGTCGACGCCGAGGACCGTTGCCGGCGACAGTGCGTTCGCGACGAACGCCCCGGCGTCCTCGTTCCACGGAATGACATCGATCTTCTCGCCGGCGAGCTCGGCCACGACCGACTGGACCCGCGCGCCGCGCTGGCCGACCGTCGCCCCGACGGGATCCAGGCCCTCCTGGCGCGAGGAGACGGCCACCTTCGATCGGCTGCCGGCTTCCCGGGCGATCGCCCGGATCTCGACGGTGCCGTTGTGGATTTCGGGGACCTCGAGCTCGAACAGGCGCTTGAGGAAGCCTTTGTGGGTCCGGCTCACGAAGAGCGTCGGGCCGCGCGGCGTGCGGCGCACCTCGAGGACGTACGACTTGACGTTCTGGCCGATCCGGTAGTGCTCGATCGGCGACTGCTCGGTCGTCGCGAGCACGCCCTCGACGCCCTTGCCCAGGTCCAGGATGATCGCCCGCGGCTCGACCCGGTTGACCGTGCCGGTCACGAGCTCGCCGTCGCGGCTCGCGAACTGGTCGAAAACGACGTCCCGCTCCGCCTCGCGGAGGCGCTGGAGGACGACCTGCTTGGCGGTCTGGGCGCCGATCCGACCGAAGGTGTCGCCGTCCAGCTCCTCGATCTCGACGAGCTCGCCGGGACGGGCGTCGGCCTTGTACTTGCGTGCCTCATCGAGGCTGAACTCGGTCAGCTCGTCCTCGATCTCGCTGACCGCGACCCGGGCGCGATAGACCCGGATCCGGCCGCTGTCGGCATCGATCTGGACGTGGATGTCCTCCTCGTTCGCGACCCGTCGGTAGGCGGCCGCGATGGCCTCCTCGACCGTCCGGATGAGCTGCTCGCGAGGGACCTGCTTTTCGGCATTGAGCTGGAGCAGGGCTCCGACGAAATCTCGACTCATGTCTCGTCAGCCCTCCTCTCCTGCCTGTCGCCGCCGAACAAAAAACGTGGGGGTCACCCACGCTCCGAGGCGGCCTGTTCCGTTCGCCAAACTATACACGCGAGCCGGTGGACCGTCGACCTCGGAGCCTCCCGCCGGGGCCATCGCCGATCGGCGGCGCGTGCCTACGGCTGGCGGGCGGACCCCGTGCCGGCGGCGGCCGGAGCCCCGTAGCGGCGCTCGACGTAGCTCTCCAGCAGCCCGATGAACTCGTCCACGAGACCCTCGCCGCGGAGCGTCCGATCGAGCTTGCCGTCGATGAAGACCGGCGCGACGGGCTCCTCGAACGTCCCCGGCAGGCTGATGCCGATGTCGGCGTGCTTCGACTCGCCGGGTCCGTTCACGACGCAGCCCATGACGGCGACCGTGAGCTCCTCGACCCCCGGGTAGGCGGCCTTCCACTCGGGCATCCGGTCCCGCAGGTGGTCCTGGATTCGTTCCGCCATCTCCTGGAAGAAGGTCGACGTGGTGCGGCCGCAGCCGGGGCAGGCCGAGACCTGCGGCAGGAACGAGCGAAGGCCCATCGACTGGAGGACCTGCTGTGCGACCCGGACCTCCTCCTCGCGGTCGCCACCCGGCGCCGGGGTGAGCGAGACGCGGACGGTGTCCCCGATCCCCTCCTCCAGCAGGATCGAGAGGCCCGCCGTCGAGGCGACGATGCCCTTCATCCCGAGGCCAGCCTCCGTGAGGCCGAGATGGAGTGGCAGGTCCGTTCGGGTAGCCAGGATCCGGTACACGTCGACGAGGTCGCGGACGCGCGAGACCTTGGCCGACAGGATGATCCGGTCGTGGGGCAGGCCGGTCGCTTCGGCCAGGTCCGCCGAGCGGACGGCCGACTCGACCATGGCGTCGATCATCACGTCGCGTGATTCGCGCGGCTCGGCGAGGCGGGCGTTCACATCCATGAGCTCGGTGAGCAGCTGCTGGTCGAGCGAGCCCCAGTTGACGCCAATTCGAACGGGCTTGCCGTTGTCGATCGCCACCCGGACGATTGTCTGGAAGTGCTCGTCGTGATACTTCGAGCCGACGTTGCCGGGATTGATCCGGTACTTCGCCAGGAGACGGGCCGTCTCGGGGAACTCCACGAGCAGCTGATGGCCGTTGTAGTGGAAGTCGCCGATGACCGGGACGCCGACCCCCAGGTCGCGGAGCTTGCGGATCATCTCGGGGACGGCCCTGGCCGCCGCGTCGGTGTTCACCGTGACCCGGACCAACTCGCTGCCGGCATGGGCCAGGCGTGCGACCTGGATCGCCGTGGCGTCGGCATCGGCGGTGTCGGTGTTCGTCATCGACTGCACGACGACGGGGTGGTGGCCGCCGACCGGCACGCCCCCGACGTCGACGGTCACGCTCGGACGGCGCCGGTGCGCCGGGTGCGTGGCCGGCTCGACCGCGGTCATTGGCCGCCGCCGAACTGGCGGGCGATGTCGAAGGCGCTCACCCACAGCAGGAACCCGATGAGCAGCGCGAAGCCCACGACATAAGTCAGCCGCTCGGCCTGGAGGCTCACCCGGCCGCGCAGGACGCTCTTGAGGACGATGACGAGGATGCGGCCGCCGTCGAGCGGCGGCATCGGCAGGATGTTCACGACGGCGAGATTGGCCGAGAGGATGCCGGCGAGGAACAGCGTGTAGATCGGGCCGACGGTGAAGAAGACGTTGCCGATCTCGGCCGCGATGCCAATCGGCCCGGCGGCCTGGGGCGGCTGGGTCGGATGCGTGACGAGGTTCCCGACGAGGTCACCGACGCCGGCGATGATGAGCTGGGTGGCGGTCACGGTGCGGTCCCCGGCGAGGTGCAACGCCGTCGGCACCGGGTAGAGCACCCGGTCGCTCGTGGCGCGGTACTCGAGTGGGATCTGCGGCAGGACGGCCCCAGTGACCGGGTCCTTGGTCTCCTTGCGGCCGATCCCCAGGGCACCGAGATCGGGGTTGGCCTTGAGCTGGGCAGCAGTCCGCAGCGTTACCGGGAGGTTCACCGTGGTCCCATCGGGATGGAGGACCGTCAGGGTGACCGCCTTGCCGACCTTCGAGTTCAACGCGGTCACGATCGAGGTATCTCCGAACGCGCTGAACGCCCGCCCGTCGACGCGCTCGATCACGTCGCCCACCTGGACGCCCGCCGCGGCCGCCGGCGACGTCGGGTCGACGTACGGCACGTAGACCCCGAGCGCGGGATCGCCGGTGAGCGTGATCGCCGCAAAAATCACGAACGCCAGGAGCAGGTTCATCGCGACCCCGGCCGCGAGGATGAAGACCTTGATCGGCAGGCGCTGCGCTGCGAAGGAGCGCGGATCATCGGCGTCGTCGCCGTCCTCGCCCTCGAGCTTCACGAAGCCACCGATCGGCAGCCAGTTCAGGGTGTAGACGGTCTCGCCGCGATCGCGGAGCACGGCTGCGCGAGGCGGAAACCCGACCCCGAACTCCAGGACCCGGACTCGGGCCAGGCGGGCTGCGATGAAATGCCCGAGCTCGTGGAGGATGACCGTCACCCCGAGGATCAGGACGAACAGGAACAGCGTGACGACGGTCTCCCAGCGCAGCTGCCCGGTCGCGATCGCGACAGCCGCAAGGGCGACGAGGATGAACAGCGTCTGGATGCCGCGACGACTCGCCGGCTCGGGTGGCTGGGAAGCTGGCGTTGGCGGCGTCGTGGCGGTCATGCCGGCAACGCCGTCTGGCGGGCGGCCGTCGGAGCGAACGTGCGGGACCAGGCGCGGATCTCGGCGTCGAGCGCCAGGAGCTCATCGAGCGCGGGCTCGGCCGCCGCGCCGGCATCGGCGATCGCCCGGCCGACCGCGGCCTCGAGCAGCCGCGGAATGCCCGGGAAGTCGAGCGAGCCGTCGAGGAATCGGGCGACTGCGACGTCGTCGGCGGCAATGAGGGCGGCCGTGGCTCGCGGGCCGAGCCGGCCGGCCTCGCGGGCGATCCAGAGCGCCGGAAAGCGCCCCTCATCGGGGGGCCGGAAGTCGAGGTGGCCGGCGGCCAGGAGATCGGGTGCCGCGGCCGGCGATGGCCGCCGCTCGGGATAGGTCAGGGCGTACTGGATCGGCAGGCGCATGTCCGGGGAGCCAAGCTGGGCTTTCAGCGAGCCGTCCACGAACAGGACGGCGGAGTGGACGATGGATTGGGGATGGACGACGACGTCGATCGCGTCGTAGCCGACATCGTAGAGCCAGTGCGCCTCGATGATCTCCAGGCCCTTGTTCGCGAGCGTCGCGCTGTCGATCGTGATCTTCGGGCCCATGTGCCAGGTCGGGTGGCGGAGGGCGTCCTCCGGGCGGATCGTGGCGAAGGCGTCCGGCGGGGTGTCGAGGAATGGCCCGCCCGAGGCGGTCAGCATCAGGCGCGCGACCGAGGCCAGGCGCTCTCCCGCGAGGCACTGCCAGATCGCCGAGTGCTCGGAGTCGATCGGCCGCAGCCACGCCAGCGGCGATGCGAACGGATCGCTCGGATCCTGGGCCGCCCGCCCGGCCGCGAGGGAGCGGGCCACGGGCATCACGAGGTGGCCCCCGGCGACCAGGGTCTCCTTGTTCGCGGTCGCGACGACCGTCCCGCTCTCCAGGGCGGCGAGCACCGGGCGCAGGCTGACGATCCCGCCAGTCCCGACCACCAGGAGGTCGACGTCGGGGCGGCGAGCGATCTCGACGAGCGCCGGCTCCCCGGCCAGGAGCGTCGTGCCTTGGGGCAGCTGGTCGCGCAGCGCCGCGTGCGCTTCGTCACTCGCCGTGGCCACGACCGCCGGCCGGTACCGCTGCACCTGCTCGGCCAGGAGCGCCGTGTTGGCGCCCGCAGCGAGGGTGACCACCCGGAAGGACGGGTCACGCTCGATGACGTCGAGGACCTGGCGACCGATCGACCCCGTGGAACCGAGCAGCGCGACCCGCGTCGGCTCCCGGCCGTCAGCCGAGGACGGCAACGACATAGAGGAACGCCACCGGCGCCGCGAACAGGAAGGAGTCGATCCGATCGAGCAGGCCGCCGTGGCCCGGGATCAGCCGCCCGGATTCCTTGGCCCCGGCGGCCCGTTTCAGCATCGACTCGGCGAGGTCGCCGACCTGGGCCGCCAGTCCGATGACGAGGCCCAGGACGAGCCCGGCGATCGCCGGCCGGCCGACGGCGGCGACGAGGAGGGCACAGACGATTGCCGCGCCGAGCAGCCCGCCCACGGTGCCCTCGACGGTCTTGCCCGGCGAGATGTGCGGGATGAAGTGGTGCTGGCCGAAGCGTCGCCCGACCCCATAGGCGGCGGTGTCGAAGGTCCACACGGTCAGGAGCAGGATGAGGACCCACGCCCGCTCGCCACCGAGCCAGCCCAGGATCGTGCCGTTGACGACGGGTGCATCCACGGCCGCGAGCCGGGGCACGAAGCCCAGGAGGCCCACCCACAGCGCCCCGAAGATCGTGGTCATGAGTGTTGCGAGGCCCTCGCGCGGATCAGGCAGGGTGATCGCGGCGGAGGCCACGAGCACCAGGCCCACACCGGCGAGGAGCAGCCCGCTGCCGCCCGGCATCTGGCGGACCGAGTCGCCGAGCGCGATGACGACGGCCAGCACGACCCCGAGCGTTGGGAACGATGCGTGGCCCGCCGCGGTCAGCAGCCGGAACGCCTCCACGGCGCCTACAACGACGGCTACCGCGACGACGAGCGCGATCCACGGGCCGCCGAGAATCAGCGCGAGCAGGATCGGCGGGGCGAGGATGGCGGCGCTTCTCGCGCGTTCGCGGAGCATCGCCTCAGCGCCCGAACCGGCGTTGGCGGGACGCGTACTCGGCCAGGGCCTGGTCCAGGTCGGCCGGTCCGAAATCCGGCCAGAGCGCCTCGCTGATGATCAGCTCCGAGTAGGCCGACTGCCAGATCAGGAAGTTGGAGAGGCGGTGCTCGCCGCCGGTCCGGATGACGAGGTCAGGATCCGGCAGGCCGGCGGTATACAGCGCCTGCGCCAGGGTCGACTCATCGATGGCGTCGGCGGCGATGCCCGACCGAACGATCGACCGGACGGCATCCACGAGCTCGGTCCGGCCGGCGTAGTTGAACGCGACGTTGAGGATCAATCGCTCGCCGCTCGCGGTCGCCGAGAGGGCCGATTCGATGGAGGCCCGGGTCTCCGACGGCAGCTCGTCCAGCCGGCCCAGGAGCTGGACACGGACTCCCTGGGCCTGGAGCTCTTCGGTCTCGCTCCGGATGGCCGCCTCGAGGAGGCCGAAGAGGCCGACGACCTCGTCGTCCGTGCGGGCCCAGTTCTCGCGGCTGAAGGCGTACAGCGTGAGGACGCGGATGCCGCGTCGAACGGCGTGACGGAGGAGGCCCCGGATCGCCTCGACGCCGGCCGCGTGGCCCTCGAGCTCGGGCACGCCTCGGCGGCGGGCCCAGCGCCGATTGCCGTCCATGATGATCGCGACGTGGGCCGGCAGGTCGCCCCCAGCGGGGGCATTGGCCGCGGTCGGAGCGGCGGCAGCCGCCTCGACGGGTCCGCCGTGCGCCGTCGGCGGAGCGTCGGTCGGGCGGATGAGCGGGGGCCGAGCCACTAGACCTCGAGGACCTCCTGTTCCTTCACGCCACCGACGCGATCGACTTCGGTGATGTGGCGGTCGGTCGTCTTCTGGAGGACGTCGTGGAGGCGATGGGCCTCATCCGTGCCGAGCTCGCTCTCGCGCTCGAGCTTCTTCAGCTCGTCGCCGGCCTCGCGCCGGAAGTTGCGGATCTCGACCCGGGCCTCCTCCATGCGCTTGTGGACGACCCGCACGAGGTCGCGCCGGCGCTCCTCGGTGAGCTGCGGGATGTTCAGCCGGACGACGGTGCTGTCGACATTCGGGGTGAGCCCGATATCGCTCTTCGTGATCGCCCGCTCGATGGCCCCGAGCGCGCTCCGGTCCCATGGCTGGATGACGATCTGGTGGGGCTCCGGGACGCTGATGCCGGCGAGCTGGTTCAGTGGCGTCTGGGTGCCGTAGTAGTCGATCTGGATCCGCTCGACGAGGCTCGTCGAGGCACGACCGGTCCGGATGCCCTGGAAGTCACGCTCCATGACCTCGACGGCCCGGGCCATCTTCCGATCGGCGGCGTTGATGACCTCCTGGCTCATGATCGCGCTCCCGTCATCGACGGCTCGTCGCCGGCCGGCCCGGCGATGACAGTGCCGACGGCCTCGCCGTCGACGACCCGGCCGATGGCCTCGGGCTCGTTCAGATTGAAGACGACGATCGGCAGGTCGTTCTCCATGCACAGCGAGACCGCCGCGCCGTCCATGACCTTGAGCTGGTCACGGAGGAGGTCGGCGTACTCGAGGCGCTCGAAGCGGTGAGCCCCTGGGGTCGTCATCGGATCGGCGTCGTACACGCCATCAACCTTCGTCGCCTTGAGGAGGACGTCGGCCCCGATCTCGATCGCCCGGAGGGCGGCAGCGGTGTCGGTCGTGAAGTACGGGTTGCCGGTCCCGGCCACGAAGATCGCGACCCGGCCCTTCTCGAGGTGACGGACCGCCCGGCGCCGGATGTACGGCTCGGCGATCTCGTTCATCCCGATGGCGCTCATGACCCGCGTCGCAATACCGGCGCGCTCGAGGGCATCCTGGAGGGCGAGGCCGTTCATGACGGTCGCCAGCATCCCGATGTAGTCGCCGGTGGCGCGATCCATGCCCCGGGCCGACGCGGCAAGGCCGCGGAAGATGTTCCCGCCGCCCACGACGATGCCCGTCTGGACACCCTTGGCGTGGACGCCTGCGACCTGCCGGGCGATGAACCCGCAGAACGCCGGATCGACGCCGTACTGGCGATCGCCGAGAAGCGCCTCGCCGGACAGCTTGAGCAGGATCCGGCCGTAGCGCGGGGCACCGGTCGATGGGCCGCCGTCGGTCACTGGTCCTCCCCGAGCTGGAAGCGGGCGAAGCGTCGCACGACGATGTTCTCGCCGATGGTCGCGATGCGCCGGTTGATCAGCTCGCGGACGTCGAACTCCTCGTCGCGGAACGGCTGGTCGAGGAGGCAGACCTCCTTGAACCATTTCTTCAGCTGACCGTCGACGATCTTCTCGCGGATCTCGGCGGGCTTGCCCGCCGTCGCGCCGTCGGCGGCGAGGTCGGCCTTCCTGGCCGCCAGCTCGGGCTCCGGGATGTGGTCGGCGTCGACGTAGCGCGGCGCGAGCCCCGCGACCTGGACGGCGAGGTCACGGACGAGCTTCTGGAACTCGTCCGTGCGAGCCACGAAGTCGGTCTCGCAGTTGACCTCGACGAGGGCGCCGACGCGGCCGCCGGTGTGGATGTAGCTGCCGATCAGGCCCTCGCGGGCCTCGCGACCGGACTTCTTCGCAGCGGCGGCCATGCCGCGCTCGCGCAGCAGCGCCACCGCCTTCGCGACGTCACCGCCCGACTCCTCGAGGGCGCGCTTGCAATCCATCATCCCCGCGCCGGTCTGCTCGCGGAGCTCGCGGACCATCTCCGCGGTGATCGTGGCCATGTCGGGTGGTGCTCCTGTTGTGGTGCGGCGGACGCTTCGTCCGCGTGATGGCGTGGGTTGGGCGCGGCTGCGGAGCTAGCGCTCGGCGGCCGGTTTGCTCGGGGCGGCGGTGCCGGCGGCGGCCGCAGGCTCGGCGTCGGCTGATGCCGCTGCCTCGCCGATCGTCGTCTCTTCGTTCTGGGCGGCCAGCGCCGCGGCGATCTCCTCGGGGCTGGCACCATCTTCCGCCGGCGGTGGCGGGGCAGCCGGGCCGCCGGGCAGGAGGTCGTCGTCGTCCGGCGCGAAGCTGAGCGCCGCCCCGCCGGCGAGCGCGGCGACGAGCTCGTCGCTCGCGGCAGCCTCGTCGTAATTGCTCTCCTCGAGCAGTGGCTCGGGCTCCGGCTCGATCGCCCGGTTGGCCCGCTCCGCGGCGCCCTCGAGCGCGGCGTCCGCGACGAGCGAGCAGAGCAGGCGGATCGCGCGAATCGCGTCGTCGTTGGCCGGGATGATGTAGTCGAGCTGGTCCGGATCGACGTTCGTGTCGCCGGTGCCGATGACCGGCACCTCGAGCTTGTTGGCCTCGATGACGGCGATCTGCTCGCGGTGAGGGTCGACGATGAACACCGCGGCAGGGACGCGCTTCATCTTGCGGATGCCGCCGAGGGTTGCCTGGAGCTTGCTCAGCTCCTCCTGGAGCTTGGCCGCTTCCTTCTTCGGCAGGCGATCGAACTCGCCCGCCTGCTGGCGTGCCTCGAGCTGGTCCATGAGGCCGATCCGCTTCCGGATCGTGACGAAGTTCGTGAGCATCCCGCCGAGCCAGCGCTTGTTGACGTAGGGCATGCCCGCGCGGGTGGCTTCCTGGGCGACGGGCTCCTGGGCCTGCTTCTTCGTCCCGATGAACAGGACGACGTCACCCCGGGCCACCGTCTCGCGCACGAAGTCGAGCGCGGCGTCGAGGCGCGAGCGCGTCTGGGCCAGGTCGATGATGTGGATCCCGTTGCGCTCGGCGAAGATGAACGGGCGCATCTTGGGATTCCAGCGGCGGGTCTGGTGGCCGAAGTGAACTCCAGCCTCGAGCAGCTGCCGCATCGAGATCGCGGGCACGGTCGTGGGACCTCCTGTCGGTTCGTTCCTCCGCGGATCCCGTTCGCCGGGGACCGGGCCTTGCTCGCGACCTGGGCCGCTGCTGGGGCGCCGGCACCGACCCGGACGGTCGATCCGCGTGTGAGCTCCGTGCCGCGTGACACGGGCATCGGGTGAGCCTCGCCCTCGCGAAGCCGGCGGAGTGTAGCACGGGTCCCCGTTCGAACCGCCTCGGCGCGCTGCTCTATCCCACCGCGCGATGATGCCGGATCCGTTCGCCGGACTCGACCGCGACGACGTCCACACGCACCGGCAACCGTGGGACCGGGATGCCGGTCAGCGGCGCACCCTCGCGCAGCGTGAGGGCCGCGGCCCGTAGTCGAGCCAGCTTTACGTAGCCGACGGTCTCCTCCGGCAGGCCGAAGTCACGCCGAGTGCGGGACCGGACCTCGACCGCCACGAGCCAGCACGGCGGACCGGGATCCACGGCCAGGATGTCGATCTCGGCCCGACCGACGTGGATGTTCCGGGCGAGGATCGTCCAGCCGTGGCCGATCAGCCGGCGAGCGACAAGCTCCTCCGCGTCCGCCCCGATGGCCTGGGCTTCCGTACGCACGGGGGCATCGTGCCGAGGCCGGCTGCGCTGGCGCTTACGCGGGAATCACCTCGAGGCCTTCCGGACCGGGCAATCCGCCGGGAAGATCGAGACGATCGAGACCGTCGAGTTCCGCCTCGAGCTCCTCGAGGCCCACGATGGCGCCACTACCGAGGAGGTCCATCGACAGCTGGTCGCCGGCGAGCGTCCGCTGGAGCGCCAGGAAGCTCCGACGGTGGTACGGCGTGAGTCCCTGGCGCCGGATCGCGCGGCGATGCTCGAGGGTCGCGTAGCCCTGGTTCCGCTCCCAGCCGTAGCCGGGATAGCGGACCGCGAGGAGGGCCATCATCCGGTCGCGGACCACCTTGGCAACGATCGACGCGCAGGCGATCGAGTAGCACCGCGCATCGCCGTCGACGATCGCGGTATACGGCCCTACGTGGTGCTCGAAGCCGGCGATCCGGTTGCCGTCGACCAGGACGTGATCGTGGTCCCCGAGCCGGGCGATCGCGCGGCGCATCGCCAGGTGGGTCGCGTGGTAGATGTTCAGCTGGTCGATCTCGCGGACCGACGCGGCCCCGACTGCCACCGCCACGGCCTTCGCCCGGATGAGCGGCGCGAGGCGCTCGCGCTGCTGGGCCGACAGCGTCTTGGAATCACGGACGCCCGGGATCCGGTGGGCGTTGGGCCGAACGATGACCGCCGCGGCGACCACGGCACCGGACGTCGGCGCGACGCCGACCTCGTCGACGCCGATGATCCGCCCGAGGCCGTCCCGCCAAAAGGCGCGCTCGTGCCGGAGGTGAGGGACCTGGACCGCCATCGGCGGCAAGGGTAGCGCGGCCCGCTTCGCCGGGGCCGCCTCGCCGGTAACTCCGCGGGCGAATCCTCGGGCCAGCGTTGCCCGCGGCGAGGAGCCGGCTGCCGGCGGCGATGCGCCGACTGCGGCGGAGCGGCTACTGGCGCGTGCGGCGCTCCCGGAGGCTCGCGGCCTTGCCGACCCGCTTGCGCAGGAAGTAGAGCTGGGCGCGCCGGACCTGGCCGTGGCGGACGACCTCGATCTTGTCGATCCGCGGGCTGTTGATCTTGAACGTCCGCTCGACGCCGACCCCGCTCGCGATCTTACGAACCGTGATGGAGCGGGTGATCCCGCCCCCGCGAAGGCGCATGACCGTGCCCTCGAAGACCTGGACGCGCTCTTTGCCGCCCTCGACGACGCGGGCCGCGACGCGGACGGTGTCGCCCGATGCCAGCTCCGGCAGGTCGGTGCGGATCTGGTCGGCCGCGACCTGATCGAGGACGTTCACGGTGGGCAATCCCTGGGCTACGTGCAGCGCGCGGCTGCGGGTTGGTCAGTGGTGTCTCGACGTGGCCGGAGTGTCGATCCGCGCAAGGCGGGCGCGGTTCCGGGCCGGCCGACGGCGGATGATAGCACGCGTTCCCGGCGATCAGCCGGAGTCACGCCTCCGGGTCACGTCTCCGGGTCACGCCTCGGGGCGGTCTCCGGCAGGAGGTCGGGCCGCCGCTGCCGAGTGCGGTCCATCGCGGCCTCGTGGCGCCAGCGGCGGATCGCGCGGTGATCGCCGCTGACGAGGACATCGGGGACCCCGACGCCGTTGAACTCGGCGGGGCGCGTGTACTGGGGGTACTCGAGCAGGCCCTCGGCGAAGGACTCCTCGACGGTCGACGCATCGTCGATGGCGCCGGGCAGGAGCCGGATGACGGCATCGATGACGACGAGGGCCGGCAGCTCTCCGCCGGTCAGGACGTAATCGCCGATGGAGAGCTCGAGGTCGACGAGCGAGCGGATCCGCTCGTCGACGCCCTCGTAGCGGGGACAGATGAGGACGAGATGCGAGCGGCCCGCGAGGTCGCGCGCGCGGGCCTGCCGGAAGACCTCGCCGCCCGGGTCGAGGAGGATCACCGTTGAGTCGGGGCGACGTAGCTCGCCGAGCGCGCCGGCGACCGGCTCGGGCCGCAGGACCATCCCCGCTCCCCCACCGTACGGGGCGTCGTCGACGCTGCGGTGCCGGCCGAGGCCCCAGCGCCGTAGGTCATGGACCCGGACCGTCGCGAGGCCCTGCTCGCGGATCCGGCCCGGGATGCTCTCCGAGAGCGGCCCCTCGAGCATCGCCGGAAAGAGCGTGACGACATCGATCTCGAGGGTCATGCGGGTGGCTCGGCGTCGAGGGCTGGAGGCTCGGGGTCGGCTGGGTCGACCGGCTCGCCGTCCGAGCCGGCCACGGCGGCCCCGGACTGGCCCTTGCCGTGCCTCGACCAGCGATGGGGCTTGCGCGCTCGAGGTGGTCGAGCCTCGACGGGGGCGCCGGCGAGGTCCAGCGCCGTCTCATCGACCACGATCTCGCCCCGGTCCGGTGCGAACTCGGTCACGATCCCGCGGACCGCCGGGAGGTCGAACTCGCCCACCGCATCGCCACGGACGACGTAGACCTCGCTCTCCCCGGCCCGGTAGATGTCGACGACCCGGCCGAGCGAGCGGCCTTCCCTCCCTCGAACCTCGGTTCCGATGACGTCGTGCCAGTAGGCCTGGCCCGGCGCGAGGTCGGCGCCGCGGTCGACCTGGACCTCCAGGTACTGGTCGCGGAGCCGCTCGGCCGCGTTCCGCGACGGGATCTCGGCGAAGCCCAGCCACCAGCCCGGGCCGTCGGCCACGGGCTCGGCGAGGGAGATCGTCAGCGGCCGGCTTTCGCCTTCGAGATAGATGCTCGAGCCGACGACGAGGCGCGCCTCGGGGCGGTCGGTCAGGACCTCGATCCGGACCAGGCCGTCGAGCCCGTGGAGCCCGCGGACGAGCCCGACGACGAGGCGCGTCGGGTCGCTCGACCCCTCCGGCGCGGTCAGCGCGACCGCCCGCTCAGACGATCTCGAGCGTCACGGAGCTGCCCTCGCGGGCCGCCGTGACCTTGAGCAGCGTCCGCAGCGCCTTCGCGACGCTGCCGTTGCGGCCGATCACCTTGCCCATGTCGTCCTCGGCGACGTGCAGCTCGATGACCGTGCCCTCCTCGTCCTGGACCTCGGTGACCTCGACGGCCCCGGGATCGTCGACGAGCGTCTTCGCGACGTACTCGACCAGCTCCTTGGCAGCCATCCCGGCCCCTACTTCGCCGCGGGCAGCACGCCCGCGCTTCGGAAGAGCCGCGCGACCGTGTCCGACGGCTGGGCGCCCTTGGCGAGCCAGGCCTTCGCCTTGGCCTCGTCGATGTGGAGCTCGATCGGATCCGTGCGGGGGTTGTAGTGCCCGATCGTCTCGATCGATCGGCTGTCCCGGGCGCTCCGGGAGTCGGCGACGACGAGCCGGTAGGTCGGCTGCTTCGTCGCTCCGACGCGGGTGAGCCTGATGCGTACGGCCATGGGTGGTTCGCTCCTCCTTACGGTGACTGGGTCAGGGGCTGGTGCCTGGGGTCGCTGCCGGCGTGGAGACCGTGACGACGATCCGGCTGTGCGAGAGGCCGTTCTCGATCGTCGAGGTGAGCAGGATGGCGTCGATCGGCTGGGCGTACGGCAGGAAGTCGGCCTGCCAGCGGGCCTGCTGGTCCGCGGGCAGGAATTGGCCGATGAGCTGCCGCAGCGAGTCGCCGGCCACATAGACCTGGCCGAGGTTCGAGGCCGACGCGCGATCGAGCGAGCGCTTGTAGGCGTCCTGGTCGGCGAGCGTCGAGCCGGCGTCGACCTGGAGGACATCGCGGGCGAAGCCGTCATCACCACAGAGGAGCACGAGCTTGCCCCGGACCGCGAGCGACAGCTTGACGTGGAGGTCCGCCGGGATCGTGACGCCGCCAAGACTGCCACCGCCGGCCTGGCCGACGAGCGACGAGAGGTCGCCGAGGTCGATCGTCGTGACCGTCGTGCCACCGACGTCGACGTCGTCCACGGACCCGCCGCCGCTGAGGGCCGCCAGGCTGAGGAGGCTCTTGAGCTGGGTGGCCTTCGCGGTCGCCGTGGCCTCGTCCGTCGCGACCAGGACGAGCCCGACGTCCAGCCCCGGCGCAGCCCCCGCCGCCGGGGTGCCCGATTGCGGGATGGCGACGACGCCGGCATCGGAGATCCAGCCGACGACCCCGTCGGGACCGCCCGCCACGCCGAGCGCGGCGTCGAGCTGGGAGGCCGCTGACTCGAACTGCGGATCGGATCGGATCGCGGCCAGCGCCGCCTGAGCTTCGATGCCCACACCGTGGAGCTCGGCGAGCGCCACGGTGTTGCCCGGCAGGAAGCCGGCGATCGCGCTTGAGTGGGGCGGCGGGAGCGTCGGGAGGGGCGAACCGACGACGGTCGGCGAGGCTCCGGCACCGGGTGCGGCCGGGGCGACCCAGACGTCACTCACGAGCGCGTCGTCCTCGGCCCGGACACCGGTGATCAGCCACTGCGGAAGGCTGCCGGGAGTCGTCGGGAGGGAGATCGGCAGGGTCGTTGGAAGCGATGCCTCGGCCGCCTGCATGAGCTGGGCCGCCGCGCCGGAGACGTACAGCGTCGCGAGCCGGTCGCCGCCAAGGGTGTCGCGGGCCTTCCCGTACTGGACGTCGCGGTCAATGCCGGTCCCCGCGGCATGTGCCGCGAGCGCGGCTTCGACGCCCGCCGGGGTGCCGAGCAGGCCGAACTTGCCGTCCATGAAACAGGCCATGTCACCGCTCGCCGAGACGAGCATCGAGCCCTGCGGGATCGAGCGGGTGGTCCCGCCGGTGATGGCCGAATCGCAGGTCGCCGTGCCGTCCGTCGTGGCGACGATGACCCCGTCGGCCGACCCGAATGACGGTTGGCCTGTCGGCGACGACGCCGGAGACGCCACTGGCGCGCTCGTCGCGGGTGCGGACCCGGCCGGGATCGGCAGGATGCCGACGAACGTCGGTCCGGCGAGCCAGGGCTTGACCTTCGTCGTGTAGTCGGTCTTGCCGTTGGAGGCGTCGCTCACGAGGCGGTTGAGGGTCTCGTCGATCTTGGCCGGGAGCGTCGACTGGTCCTTGAACCCCGGGAAGTGGGAGAGCAGGTTGCCGACGTGCTGGAGCTGGTCGCCGGGCAGGTCGAGCCGCAGCTCACCGACGAGGACGCTGTCGCCGGGCACGTATTTCATCGCCTCGGGGACCTGGCGGGAGCTGAGGAGGAGCGCTGCCGCAACGGCGATGACGAAGGCCGCGACGGCAACGCCGCCACCGATGAGCCAGCGCGTCCGTGCGGTCATCGCGGGCATGGCGGGCATCGGCCTACCTCCGCCCCAGCAGGCCGGCCGCTGGGCCGCCGCGCATGCCGGAGAGCTGCTTCATGACTCGCTGCATGTCGCCGAACTGCTTCACGAGCCGGTTGACGTCGGGCAGCGACGTGCCCGAGCCGACGGCGATGCGGCGGCGGCGGGAGGCATTGAGGATGCCTGGGTCTCGCCGCTCCCGGGGCGTCATGGCCCGGATGATCGCCTCGGTCCGCCGCAGGTCGCCGCGATCGACGGCCGCCTGGGCGTCCTTGGCGAGCCCGCCCATGCCCGGGATCATCGAGACGATCTGGCCGAGCGGACCCATCTTCTGGACCTGCTGGAGCTGCTCGAGGAAGTCCTCGAGGCTGAACTCGGCTTTCTTGAGCTTCGCCTCCAGCTTCGCGGCCGACGCCTCGTCGACGTGCTCCTGGGCGCGCTCGACCAGGGTCATGACGTCGCCCATCCCGAGGATCCGCCCGGCCAGGCGGTCGGGATGGAAGACCTCGATGGCGTCCGATTTCTCGCCGTCGCCCAGGAACTTGACCCCGATGCCGGTCATGCTCGCGATCGACAGGGCCGCGCCGCCGCGGGCGTCGCCATCGATCTTGGTCAGGACGAGGCCGGTAACCGGAACCGCTGCGGCAAAGGCCTGGGCGACCGCTACGGCTTCCTGGCCCGTCATCGCATCGACGACGAGGAGCGTCTCGGCGGGGTGAACCGCGGCATCGACGGCCCGGATCTCGGCCATGAGCTCGGCGTCGATCGAGAGGCGGCCGGCCGTGTCGAGGATGATCGTGTCGCGGGTCTGGCGGCGTGCCGCTTCGAGGGCGGCGCGGGCGATGTCGACGACGGCGGTCCCGGCCGGCGCCCGATGGACGGGCACGTCGATGGCCTTGCCGAGGAGCTCGAGCTGATCGGCGGCGGCAGGTCGGTAGGGATCGGCGGCCACGAGCATGGGCCGGCGGCCCTGACGGACGATGTGGCGGGCGAGCTTCGCCGCGGTCGTCGTCTTGCCCGAGCCCTGGAGGCCGACGAGGGCGATGACGGCCGGGTTGCCCTGGAGGTGGAACGTCCGATCGCCGGCCGAGAGCAGGTCGACGAGCTCGTCATGGACGATCTTCACGACCTGCTGACCGGCATTCAGGCCAGCCAGGACATCGGCCCCAACGGCCTGCTCGCGGACCCGGGTCACGAAATCCTTGACGACCCGGAAGTTGACGTCAGCCTCGAGGAGGGCCAGCCGGACCTCGCGCATCGCCGCGTCGACGTCGGCCTCGGAGACGCGCCCGCGGCCGGTCAGTTCGGCGAGGGTGCGGCGCAGGCGGTCGCTCAGCTGGTCGAACACGAAGTGGAATGGTCCTCCGGGAGGGCGAACGCGCGAGTTCTGACGCGTCGGCGCCGAAAGTCTACCCCACGGCCCGCCGAATCGCCCCAGCTCAGCCGGGCACGATGAAGGCGATCGACGCGTGGGCTGAGCCGTTCCTGATCACCAGGACGTACTTTCCGGGCAGCCCCGACGGGACCACGAAGCGGGTCGACAGGCCCGCCTGGGTCTTGCCCGGCAGGAGGAGCGTGATGGACTGGCTGCGCCCGTCCTGTCGCGGGCCGACGCTCGAGCCATTCGGCATCGTCAGCGAGACGTTGTCGCCGGTGAACGCCAGGCCGCCCGCGAACGTGCCGCGGTACGTCGCGTCATAGGTCAGCGTGAGCGAGGCGACGCCGACCGGCAGCTCGTCCGACCAGTCGGGCAGGTCCCAGCGGAGCTCCCCCGTCCGCAGCGTGACCCGCAGGTCGGCGGCATTCGCCGTGCCCTTCACCGGGAGGGTAACCGGCTCGAGCGTGGCCGGCTTGACCGGGCCGTTTCCGAACGGGATGAGCGCCTGGTTGTCCTCCGAGCTCCCCACGCGAATCACGGCGTCGTCGACGGACGGACGGCCCGGAATGTCGAATGTCACCAGGACCGCCGTCGCACCCCCCGCGGTCACGGTCGGCAACGACGTCCCGTGGACCGGATCGAAGCCCTGCCCGCCGGCGGTGATCCGGATCGGAGCGTTGAACGACTGATCGGCGGTCCCGGGGTTGTCGATGCGGAGCAGGAGCGTCACCGTCCCGCCGGTCGGATCGAAGACCGCCGTCGCCGACGCGAACGTGAGCACGAGGCCCGCGTACCAGACGGTCGAGTTGAGCTCGTAAAGGGTGACGGACGGTGTCGGGGCGGGCGCCTCGGTCGGGGCGCTGCTCGGCGACTGGTCGGGTGCGCAGGCCGCCGTCGCGAGTGTCACCGCGATCGCAAGGGGCAGGAGATGCTCCCAGGGGCGGCGGCCGACGCGCGTGTTCATGCCGCCGCCCCCGCGGGCTCGAAGAGCGCCGAGATGAAGGCCGCCGCCTCGAACGGCACGAGGTCGGTGACCCGCTCCCCCACGCCGACATCGACGACCGGCAACTTGAGCCGATCCACGATGGCGAAGACGATCCCGCCGCGGCTGCTGGAATCGAGCTTCGTGAGGACGATCCCGGTCAGGCCGACGGCCTCGTGGAAGGCCACCGCCTGGGCGAGGCCGTTCTGGCCGGTCGTCGCGTCGAGGACGAAGATCGTCTCCGGCTCGGCGTCGGGCAGGCGGCGGTTGATGATCCGGCGGATCTTCGACAGCTCGTCCATGAGGTTGGCCTTCGTGTGGAGGCGGCCCGCGGTATCGACGATGACCGTCTCCGCCCCGCGTGCCACTGCGGCATCGAGCGCGTCGTAGACGACGGCGGCGGGGTCGGCGCCGGCGGCATGGGCGACGACGTCGGCGCCCGTGCGAGCCGCCCATGCCCGGAGCTGCTCGACCGCCGCCGCGCGGAACGTATCGGCGGCGGCGAGGATCACGTGCCGACCCGCGGCCTGCTCGAGGTGAGCCAGCTTGCCGATGGTCGTCGTCTTGCCGGTGCCGTTCACGCCGACGACCAGGACGATCCGGGGTGCGCCGGGCCGTCCTTCGGCGATGCGCACTCGCGGGGCAGCGTCGAGGAGGGCCGCGAGCTCGGCCCGAACCGCGCCGACGGCGTCGATCCCCGACTCCCGGTCGGCGCGCGCCCGTGCTCGCTCGACGACCTCCATGGCCAGGCTCGCGCCGACGTCCCCGGCAATGAGCGCCTCCTCGACCTCCTGCCAGGCCTCGGGCGTCACGGTCGAGCCACCGCCCAGGAGCCCACGCAGGCGGCTCATGAACCCGCCGCGGCTGCGCTCGAGGCCGCTCTCGAGGCGCTCCGGAGCCCCCGGCGTCACCGCCGCCCCCGGCGCCCCGGTCTCGTCCGGCACCTAGCCGCCCGTCTCTGTCGTCAGGGCCGCCGGCTCCGGGGTCCCGGGCGGCGGCTCCGTCGCGAGGCCGGCGGGGATGATCGGTGCCCGCGGGATCGGCGGCGCATCGGCGCGCGGCGCATCGGCCGTCGCCACGGCCCCGGCGAGCGCGGTGGCCTCCTCGAGCCGGAGGCTGATGACGCGGCTCACCGAGTCGTCCCCGACGGTCACGCCGTAGAGGGCATCGGCGGTCTCGATCGTGCCGCGGTTGTGGGTGATCACGATGAACTGCGTCTGCGATGCGAGGTCGCGCAGGGCGTCGGTGAAGCGGCCGATGTTCGCCTCGTCGAGCGCAGCGTCGACCTCGTCGAGGACGCAGAACGGGACCGGCCGAACCTCGAGCATCGCGAACAGGAGCGCGACGGCGGTGAGGGCCCGCTCCCCGCCCGAGAGCATCGCCAGCGCCTGCGGCTTCTTGCCAGGCGGGCGGGCGGTGATCTCGATCCCGGTCGAGGCCAGGTCGCCCGGCTCGGTCAGGGACAGGCGCGCAAAGCCGCCGCCGAACAGCTGCCGGAAGCGAGCGTCGAACGCCAGCTCGAGCGCGCCGAAGGTGGCCCGAAACTGGCTCGCGATGAGCGTGTCCAGCTCGGCGATCAAGGCGCGGGTTCGCTCGACGGCGGCCAGGAGGTCGCGGCGCTGGCTGTCGAGGGTCTCGAGGCGGGCCGCCAGCGCGGCGTGCTCCTCGACGGCATATGGATTTGCGGCGCCCAGCTCGTGGAAGCGGCGACGCAGGGCGCCGAGCCGACCGGGTGTCGGCGCCTCGGCGGGCGGTGGCTCCACCGTCCAATGCGAGGCAACGGCCGCGAGCGCCGCTTCGAGGCGAGCGACGTCGGCCGAGCTCTCGGTCCCGGTGGTATCCGGCGCCGGCTCCGGGAGGTCCCCGCCGCCTCCGGCTGCCGAGGCTTCGGCCGCGGCTGGCGCAGCGGCAGGCGTCGGCCCCAGTCGCGCGAGATGCCGGAACCCCAGGTCGCCGAGGCCGGCCAGCTCGACGAGGAGCTGCTCGCGGAGCGATTCGAGGCCGAGCCGCGCCTCGAGCTCTTCACGTTCCCCGGAGCGCGCGGCATCCTGGAGCTCCTGGACCCGAACCCTCGACATCGATGCGGCCCGTTCGGCGCCACCGAGCTCGCGGCGTTCCTCCGCGTCCTTCGCCAGGATGGTGTCCAGCTCCGACTGGGCCGTGGCCACACGCTGCGCCGCGGCATCGAGCTCGGAGCGGGAGCTCTCGCTGTCCCGTCGGGCGCTCGCCTCGCGCCCGAGCAAGGCGCTCGTCGTCGCATCGATCTCGAGGAGGCGACGCTCGCCGATCGTGACCGCGGCTTCGGCACGAGCTCGCTCGCGCTCCGCGTCGCGGCGCACGGCCTCGGCAACCTGCCAGGCCGCATCGAGCCGGTCCCGCGTCGCGCGCAGGTCCGCGACGCGTCGCTCCAACGCCGCGATGAGCTCGACGGACGGGGTCCCCGACGATCCGCCGCGCGCGGGCGCTGGCGGGGATGTGTCACTCGGTGCGGCTGCAACGGCATCGGAGGTCGTCTGCGCAAGTGCCGCCAGGGTCGCGCTGGCGCGCTCGAGGGCGACGGCCGCGCGGGCCGCCTGGGCCTCGAGCCAGGCCGCCTCCCGGGCGGCGGTCTCGGCACGGCGGCTGGCGGCCCCCTCCTCGCCCTCGGCGGCGCGCCGCGCCTCGGTAGCCGCCTCACGCTCGGCTCGCGCCGTCTGCAGGGCATGGGCCGCCGCGGTGGCACCGGTTTCCAAGGCCGCAACGGCTTCCGAGCTCGTCGCCTCGAGCGTCTCGAGCTCCCGGACGGCCGCCGCGAGGCGATCGGCCTCGGCCCGTCGCTCGAGGATCTCGTCGCTGGCGCCGAGCATGACCACGGGGCCGCGGACCACGGCGTGGCCGTCGCGAGCCACGACGAGCCAGCCGGGCGGCAGGAGACCTTGGAGGCGAAGGCACGCGTCGAGGTCGGGCAACCAGCCGGCCCGGGCCAGGATGGCCCTTACCGCTCCCGTCGGGTCGGCCTGGATCGCCGCGGCCAGCAGGCCGCCTCCGGCCGCCTGGATCGCTGCGCTTGCCTGGGCGTCGGCGCCGCCAGCGGCCGCGACCGCATCGGCGGCACGGCCGGCGATGGCCTCGCGCACGACGAGCGAGCCGCGTTCGCTCGCGAGCGGTCGCACCTGCGCATCGGCGACGACGAACCCCGCGGCCAGCTCGCCGAGCGCGGCTGCGACCGCCGCCCGAAGCGATGGCTCGATCACGAGACCCTCGTCGATCCGGTTGCCGCCCACCGCCCGCGCCGCCGCGCCCAGGCCGTCGCCCTCGACCGCCGCGATCGTCTCGGTCACGGCCGCGAGGCGGCCCTGGGCGGCCGCGTGCCGGGCCGCGATCCCGGCTCGGGCACGCGTCGAATCCGCTGCCGCCGCGGTGGCCGCGGCGACGCGGGAACCGGCGTCATCCTCGGCCGCGCGTGCCTGGGTCTCGTCGTTCGTCGACCGTTCGAGTGCTGCCACGGCCTTCGCATGAGCAGCTGCAGCGGCATCGCGCGTCGCCAGTGCATTCGCGACCCGGGCTCCTTCCTCGGCGGCCTCGCGCTCGAGCTCGACGACGCGGCGCCGGGCGAGGTCGAGATCGGCGACGCGGGCCGCCTCAGCGCGTTGGAGGGACTCCCGCTCCGCGGTCGCGGCGATGGTCGACGTGCGCGTCTCGCCGAGCTGGCGGACCGCCGTCGTCAGGGCTGCGTCGGCCTCCCGGAGCTCGTGCTCGAGGCCCGGATCCGCCCGGTGGACGGTGACCGCGGCGGCCCGGCGATCCGTCGATAGCTGGGCCTCGAGGGCCGTCCGCTCCGCCTCGAGCCGGGTCCGGTCTCGCCCGGTGGCCTCTGCCTCGGCCTGCTGCTGGCCCGCCCGGATCCGGGCCGCGGTCAGGACATCGCGGGCTTCATCGAGGACGCTCCGGACCGACGCCGCCGCAGCTGCGCTGGCGCCGAGACGTTCCGCCATCTGGCTCGCCGCCCGTTCGCGATCGGCCAGCTCGGCCATGGCGTCGTCGAGGCCGGCGCGACCCCCACGCAGCAATACATCGGCCGCCGCCAGGCGTCGCGCGGCGGCGTGCCACCGGACGTGTGCTACGGCAAGGAGCGCCTCCGCGAGCTCGTCGCCGGCGTCGCGCCGGCTCGTCTGCTGCTCGGCCTGCGCCGCCAGTCGCCGGACCTGGGGCCGAAGCTCGGCCGCGACGTCCTCGACCCGGGTGAGATTCGCCTCGGATTCAGCGAGCTGCTCCTCGGCCTTACGGCGCCGGCGCTCGTGGCGGCGCACGCCGGCGACCTCCTCGAAGAGCGGCCGCCGCTCCTCGGGCCGCAGGGCCAGGGCCTGGTCGACCATCCCCTGGCCAATGAACAGGAAGGCGTTCTCGGCGAGATGGGCCGCATCGAGGAGATCGACGAGATCGCGCAGCCGGACCTTCTGGCGGTTGAGGACGTATTCGTTCTCGCCGGAGCGAAAGAGCCGCCGCCCGAGCTCCACGACCCCGAACTCGACCGGTAGCAAGCCGTCCGCGTTGTCGAGGACCAGCTGGACGTCGGCCATCCCGAGCGCCGGGCGGCGCTCCGAGCCTGCCCAGATGACGTCCTCCGACTTGCGGGTTCGCAGCGCCCGGCCCTGCTCGCCAAGCGCCCAGCGCAGCGCGTCGGCCAGGTTGCTCTTGCCCGATCCGTTCGGCCCGACGACGGCGCTGATCCCCGGCCCGAAGGCCACGTGGGTCCGCTCGGCAAAGGACTTGAAGCCCTGGAGGCGGACCGAGAGGAGGCGGGCGGGACCGCTGGGCCAGCTCATGCCGAGGTCCTCGCTCCGGCGTCATCGGCGGCCCGCAGAGCCGTTTCGGCGGCCGCATCGGCGTCGGTCGCGGCATCGGCCGCCATGTCCTCGGCGCTGCGCGCCTCGAGGACCGCGATCGCCTCGGCCGCGGCGGCGGTCTCGGCCTGTCGGCGCGACGATCCAACGCCCATCCCGAGCGTCTCGTGAGCGACCTCCACCTCGACCCGGAACACCTTCTCGTGATCGGGGCCGGCGGCCTCGACGACGTGATATTCCGGCCGCGTCCCGAGACGCTGCTGGGCGAACTCCTGGAGGCGGCTCTTGGGGCTTTTGAGGTCGTCCGGCGGCGTGGCGGCATTGAGCTCCGGAGCGGCGAGCGCCACGAGCCAGTCGCGGGCGGCCTCCCAGCCGAGGTCCAGGAGGATCGCGCCCATCAAGGCCTCGAACGTCGAGGCGAGGAGGACGGGCCGGTGCGCGCCGTCGTGGGGCGCCTCGCCCTCCCCGAGGGCCACGAAGGATCCGAGCTCGATGCGTTCCGCCAGCCTGGCCAGTCCGGCCGCGCTCACGATCGAGGCGCGGCGGGCGGAGAGCAGGCCCTCATCGTCGTCCGGGTGGCGCGTGTATAGCGCGCTCGACACGGCCAGGTTGATGACGGCGTCACCAAGGAACTCGAGGCGCTCGTTGTGGCCGATGGCCTCGCCGGGATGCTCGTGCAGCCACGAGGCGTGGGTCAGGGCCTGACCGAGGAGGCGCCGATCGCGGATCGGGAGCCGAAGCCGGTCGGCGAGACGGTCGGCGCGCTCCACGATCCCGTTTGGGGATGAGCCGGTCGCGGGGATCGGCCCGGGTCAGCCGTTCCGCTCGTCGATGTACTCGACGGCGTCGCCCACTGTCCGGATCTTCTCGGCGTCCTCGTCGGAGATCTCGGTCCCGAACTCCTCTTCGAGGCTCATGATCAACTCGACCAGGTCGAGCGAGTCGGCATTCAGGTCGTCGACGAACGACGCCTCGGGCTTGACCTCGTCTTCATCGACGCCGAGCTGCTCGACGACGATCTTCTTGAGACGCTCATAGGTCGTTGCCACGGACTCCCTCCTCGGAGTTGGGTGTCGATGCATGCAAGTCTGCGGATTCGCGGGCCACGTGCCCGAGGACGCCATTCATGAGGCGCCGCATCGGGTCTCCACTGTAGATCCGTGCGAGCTCCACCCACTCGGCGATCGCCACCCGGGGCGGCGTCGGCGAGTGTAGCACCTCGGATAGGGCGGATCGGAGCAGGCTGCGGTCCATCCGCGCGAGCTGGACGACCGGGTATTGGGGCGCCGTCCGGTCGATCAGCGCGTCGATCGAATCGCGATGCGCGACGACCCCATCCACGATCCGGCGGGCGAGATCACCGGCCTGCGGGTCGGCTTCGGTCTCCGCCAGCGTTCGCTCGAGGACCGCGGGCGCGGTGCGCTGGCCGAACTCGGCCTCGAAGATCGCGGCGAGCGCCACTCGCCGGCCGGCCCGGAGGCTGCGAACTCGATCCGCCCGCTCGACGGCGGCGCTCGGCTCGGGAGGGGCCGTGCGCTTAGCCGCCGACGCCATCGACCACCACCGTGACCCCGGCCACCCGCAACCCGAGCAGCCGCTCGATTGCGGTCCCGACCGCGTGACGAACGCTCGCCGCCGCGGCGACGAGGTCGGCCCCGGGCCGGGCCACGAGCCACATCCGGATGCTCACCTCGCCGGCGCGCATGCGGACGCGGATGGGCGATCCGGCGAGCGCGACCCGCCAGGCCGGCGCGGCGCGGCCAACCCGGAGGACCTCCGGCACCTCGAGCGCGGCGAGACGGGCGACCTCGGCAATGACGCCGCGTCCGACGTTGAGCACGGGTGGCGCCTCCGGGCTCACGGCGCGGCCTCCAGCAGGTCCGGCGTCGCGTCCGCAGCCTCGTCGGCGGTGCGGAGCGCCTCGGCGATCCGTTGCGGCACCCGCTCCCGGGCCGCGCGCGCGGCCACGTCCAGCGCGAAGCCGATCATCCGTCGTCGCGCGCGACCGTGGGTGATGATCACGACGCCCTTCACCCCGAGGAGCGGCGACCCGCCGGCCCGCTCGTAGTCGAAGACGTCGCGGATCCGGGCGATGCCGGGGCGCAGGAGCAGGTAGGCCAGCCGGCCGCGGATGCCGCTCGAGAGCTCGGCCCGCCACAGGTCGAAGATGAACGTCGAGAGGCCCTCGAAGAACTTGATGACGACGTTGCCCGTGACGGCGTCGGTCACGATCACGTCGGCGAGATCAGCGGTCAGGTCCTTGCCCTCGACGTTGCCGACGAACCGCAGGCCGCTGTGGTCCAGAAGCTCCGTCGCCTGCTGGATGCGCAGGTCGCCCTTGCCCTTCTCCTCGCCGATCGACAACAGGGCGATCCGCGGCTGCCGGATCCCCAGCACGTGCTCCGCGAAGATCGTGCCCATCCGGGCGTACTGGGCGAGGTTCTCGGCGGACGAGTCCGGGTTCGCGCCGATGTCGAGCAGCACGAACGGCGTGCCGCGCCGGACCATCTGGACCGCGAGCGCCGGGCGATCGACCCGGGGCAGCCGGCCGATGCGCAGGACCGCCGCGGCCATCCCGGCGCCGGTATGGCCGGCCGTCACGACGGCGTCCGCCTCACCGTGCTTCACGAGGTCGCAGGCGACGAGGATCGAAGCGTCCTTCTTCTCGCGCAGGGCGAGGGCCGGATGCTCGTCCATCTCGATGACCTCGCTCGCGGGCGAGATGCTGACGTTGGCTGGAAGCGTGGGAGCGACCGCCCGGATCCGATCCTCCTGCCCGACCAGCAGGATCACGTCGCGAGGGTGGGCGATGGCGTAGTCGATCGCGCCCGGAACGACCTCAGCGGGGCCGTGATCGCCACCCATCGCGTCGACCGCGATCCGGACTCCTTCGCCGGTCGAGCCGCTGGATGATTCGAGCGCGGACCAGCTGGCCATGGATCCGGGGATCAGCCGGCCGCCGGCTCGTCCTTGGTTTTCTTCAGCTCGAGGACCGGTCGACCGCCGTAGAAGCCGCAGTTCGGGCAGGCCCGGTGGGCCCGCTTCGGCTGGTGGCAGTGGGGGCATTCCTCGAGCTGCGGCAGCACGAGGGCCTGGTGGGCGCGCCGATCTCCCTGCCGGGCATGGGAAACCTTGCGCTTTGGCACACCCATGAGGTCGTGATGCTCCTTTCGAAGGGTCGGGTCGGTCGGGCGAGAACAACCCTCCGCCCTCCGAGGATCGAGGCGACGGCGGGCGAGCCATCGATCCGGGGATTCCGATCGCGGAGTCTAGCCGGTCTCGTCCGCTCCGTCGACCTGGAAGGCCCTCAGGGCCGCGAGGCGCGGATCGATGTCATCCTCGGGATGGGCGGCGTGTCCGGGCCCGAGCCGCTCGCCGCACGTCACGCACAGGCCCGGGCACGCGGCCTCGCACAGGGGGGCGATGGGCTCGGCCAGCGAGATCGCCTCGCCGACGAGCGTCCCAAGCTCGAGCTCATGGTGATCGGTGAGGCGCGCGACATCGGGCTCGGACGACGGATCGAGCGCCGCGCCGGACGCGATGTCGACGCTCGGCAGGACCTCCTCGTCGATGTCGACCTCGAGCGGGACGTCGATGTCCCGGAGACAGCGCGAACAGCTCGCCTCGATCGAGGTATGGAGATGCGCCTCGACGAGCACGCCGCGGTTCGTTCGAGCGACCTCCACACGGCCCTCGATCGGCTCGGCGAGGTGCAGGTCATCGGGCAGCTGGATCGTGACGCCGTGGACCGGATAGATCCGGCGCTCACCCGGCGGCTCGCCGAGGAACCCCGAGAGCGGGTACGTGAGCGGGGCCGGCCCCGTCATCGCCGGGGCGTGGACCGAGTCCCCGACTCCTCCCCTGCCAGCTCGTCGGTGCCGTCGTTCTCGGCGTCGTCGGCCGGGGCGTCTGTCGTCTCGTCGGCGTCCACGTCGCGGAGCTGGGCTCGCCGATCGTCCAGGACGTCGATGCCCTTGCGGATCCCCGCGAGGGCCTTCTCCGCCTCGGTCTCGATGGCCAGCAGGATCTGGGTCGCGTAGTGGTCGGCGCCGGCGGCGACGTCGCGTCCGGCCGCCTCCGCCTCGGCGATGATCCGGCGCCCCTCGGCCTCGGCACCCTCGGCCAGGCCGCGCTCGCTGATGAGGAAGGCCGCCTGCTCCTGCGCCCGGCTGGCGATCCGGGTGGCCTCCTCGTTGGCCTGCTCCAGGATCCGCTCGCCCTCGGCGTTGATCCGCTTGGCCGCCTGGACCTCCTCGGGGATGGCGACCCGGAGCTGGTCGATCAGGTCGAGCACGGCGTCCCGGTCGACGAGGACCCGGCGCGTACCGGGAACGCCGGTGCCCGTCGCGACCTGCGATTCGAGTCGTTCGAGGAGGAAGATGATGTCCAGCGGAGACCCTCGCGATCGTGCCGGTTGGTGTGGCCGAAGTATGGCACGGCCTCGGTGGCCCGGAAGGTCGGCCTCAGCCTCGGCCGAATGCCTCGGCCAGTGCCGCCGCGGCGGCAGCAGGCACCATCGCCGACACGTCGCCCCCGAAGGATGCGATCTCGCGGACGAGGCTCGAGCTGATCGAGCCGTGCTCCGGCGCGGTGATGAAGCAGACCGTGTCCAGTTCCGGGGCGAGGCGACGGTTGTTCTGGGCGAGCTGGAGCTCGGCCTCGAAGTCGGCGACCCCGCGCAGCCCGCGGATGATCGAGGTCGCGCCGTAGGCCCGCGCCGCCTCGACGGTGAGGCCGTCGAATGTTTTGATCTCGACCGACTCCGCCGGCAGCCCCGCCTCGCGTAGGGCCGCCTCGATCACCGCGACGCGCGTGGCGGCCGGGAGGCGGGGCGCCTTGCCGGGGTTCTGGAGGACGCCGACGACGACGCGATCGAACACGCCGAGCGCTCGCCGCAGGACGTCGAGATGCCCGAGCGTGATCGGATCGAACGACCCCGGGTAGAGGGCGACCTTCATCCGGCCTCCTCGGCGGACCAGCGATAGAACGTCAGCGCGGAATCCCCGAACCGGCGTTCGCGGGCGGATGCTAGCAGCCCGATCCGGGCCGGGAGGCTGGTCCGGGTGGCGTGCTTGGCGACGACGGTGCCTGCGGTTGCGAGCAGCGCCGATGGGCGGGGCGGCGAACCGGCCGCGGCGATCGCCTGGAGGGCCCCGAGCAACAGCTTCGGCTGGTCGTAGGGGGGGTCGACGAGGATCGCGTCAAAGACACCCCGAGCAGAACCGGCCAGCCAGTCGCGAACGTCGGCCCGGACGATCGTCGCCGGGGCCGCCTCGAGACGGGTTGCCTCGAGGTTCCGCCTGATCGTCCCGGCAGCCTTCGCGTCGGCGTCGACGAACGTGGCGGTTCCTGCCCCGCGCGAGAGCGCCTCGATCCCGCCGGCGCCGCTGCCGGCGTAGAGATCGAGGAACGACGCACCCCGCAGGTCCGGCTCCAGGATCGCGAACAGCGCCTCCTTAAGCCGATCGCCGAGCGGCCGCGTGCCGTCGCCCGGCCCGAGCAGCCGGATCCCTCGGGCGCTGCCGGCAACGACCCGGCCGGCCGCGATCGGTCCAGGCATCAGCAGCGGCTCATCATGAGGGGCTCATCACGCGGGCTCCTCATGCGGCGCCGGCCGGTGAAGCGTCGGCGATCGAGGCCAGCCATCCGTGGGCCAGCTCCCGCGCGAGCGCGGCGTGCTCAGACGGCAGGCGACCGGCGTCGTCGAGGAGGCGCTCGGCCGCCTCGCGAGCCGCGACGGCGAGCGCGCGGTGCCGTTCGAGCTGGAGGGACGCGACGCGGAGCTGGGGCAGCCCGCTCTGGACGAGGCCGAGGACGTTGCCTTCGCGTCGGAGCTCCCAGTCGCGTTCTGCGAGCGCGAACCCGTCGCGGAGCTCCTGGACCGCAGCCAGGCGGGCGCGCGCCACGGCGTCGGTCGAGTCCGAGACGAGCACGCAGTAGGAGTCGTCTGTCCCGCGCCCGACCCGGCCACGGAGCTGGTGGAGCTGGGCGAGCCCGAACAGGTCGGCGCCCTCGATGACCATCATCGTCGCCTCCGGCACGTCCACCCCGACCTCGACGACGGTCGTGCCGACCAGGACGTCAAGCTCGCCGTCGCGGAAGCGGGCCATCTCGGCATCGCGGTCGGCGGCCTTCATCCGGCCGTGGACCAGCCCCACCCGGAGCGGCGCGAGCACGTCCGTGAGGCGGCGATACTCGGCCTCGGCCGCGACGGCCTCGGCAACGACGTCGTCCTGCCCGTCGCTGACGTCGGTGGCCGGCGCTCGGGTGGTTCCCGCCGCCGATGTCGCTGCGCCTCCGGCTCCTTCGCCCTCGCCACCTTCCTCTGCCGCCTCGCCGATCCGGGGCACGATGACGAACGTGCGATGCCCGGCGGCTGCCTGCTCCCGGACGAAGGCCCAGGTCCGCTCGAGCTCCGCCGGCGGGCGGACCCCGGTCCGGATCGGGATGCGGCCCTCCGGCGGAGTGCGGAGGTCCGTCACGTCGAGGTCGGCGTACAGCACCTGGCCGAGCGTTCGCGGGATCGGCGTCGCGGTCATCAGCAGGACGTGGGGTGTCCCGCCGCGCGACTTGGCCTCGAGCGCGGAGCGCTGATCGACGCCGAACCGGTGCTGTTCATCGATGATGACGAGCCCGAGGTCGGCAAAGGTGGTGGCGTCGGACAGGAGCGCATGCGTCCCGACGACGATCGGCGCCATGCCCGAGGCGAGCAGCTCCCGAACCCGGGTCGCGTCGGTCGCGCGAAGGGAGCCGGTCAGCAACTCGATGGGCAGGCCGAGCGGTCCGAGGAGCTCCAGCAGCGTGCGCTGGTGCTGCCGCGCGAGGAGGTCGGTCGGGGCGAGGAGCGCGGCCTGGCGACCGGCGAACGCCACGGCGGCGAGCGCCCAGGCGGCGACCGCGGTCTTGCCGGATCCGACGTCGCCCTGGAGCAGCCGCAGCATCGGGCTGGACGCCGCGAGGTCCGTCCTGACGTCGTCGATCGCGTGGACCTGGTCGTCGGTGAGCGTGATCGGTCGGGCCGCCTTGGCCGCGATGCCGGCGACGATCGCCGCCCGGATCCGCTCGTCGCCGGCGTCATCGATCCGGACCGCGGTCGCGGTCGAGCGGACCCGGCCGCGCCGGCGTCCGACCATCCCGATCTGGAGTGCGAGGAGCTCGTCGAAGGCCAGCCGGTCGAGGGCCTCATCGCGCCGCTCGAACGACGTCGGGAAGTGGGCCTCCTCGAGGGCCATCCCGATGCCGGGCAGATCGGCTGGCCGGGCGACGGAGGGCGGCAGGTACTCGGGATAGGCCCGTCCCGCGGCATCGAGCGCGCCGCGCATGGCCCGCCGCAACGTCGCCCCCGTGATCCCCGCGGTCAGGCGATAGACCGGCACGATCCGGCCGACATGGAGGAGCGCGCCCTCGTCATCCTTCTGGAATTCCGGGTTGTCGAGCGTGAGCCGCCGGCCGAACCGCTTGAGCCGGCCGCTGACGACGACGCGGTCTCCCGGCCCGAGGCGGCGTTCGATGAACCGCCGGCCGAACCACGTCGCCGAGATCGAGCCGGTGTCGTCCTCGAGCTCGGCGACGGTCCGCTGGACCCGCCGCCGGAAGGTCGGCTCGACGCGGAGATCGGCCACTCGAACCCGGGCCGACACCACCTCGCCGTCGCCGGCCCACACGAGGTCGCCGAGCTTCCGGAGCTCGCGCAGGTCGTCGTACCGCCGCGGCAGGTGGAAGAGCAGGTCGCGGACGGTCGCGATCCCGAGGTGGCGCCGGGTCCGGGCCACCGTGCCTGCACCAGGAAGCCCCGACGTCCCGATCGGCAGCTCGAGGATCTCGGCGGGATCGGTCGTCCGGGGAGCAGCGGGGCGGCGCACGGCAGGTCGAGCGCCGGCCGGTCGACGGGCGCCGGGCTGCCGGCCCGGGAGTCGCGGAGCCGCCACTCCCCTACTCGGCCGAGATCAGGTAGCGGTAGTGGGGCTGGCCGCCGTGGACGACCTCGATCTCGGCCCCAGGTGCCGCGGAACGGATGCGGCGCGCCAGCGCCTCGGTCGATGCGAGATCGCCGTCGGCGCCGTAGTAGAGCGTGATGAGCTCGAAGCCGGGTGCGAGTGCCGCCACGCCGGCGAGGACCGCCGCGGCAGGGTCATCGTCGATCGCGACGAGGCCATCGTCGGGATCGAGGACGAGCCACTGTCCGGCTCGGACCGCGCGACCACCGATCGTCGCATCGCGGACCGCGGCCGTGACCGACAGCGTCTGTACCGCCCGACCGGCCTCGGTCATCTGTGGCGCGTTCGCCATCGCGCCGCGGGTCGGATCGAGGGCCAGGAGCGCGGCGAATCCCTCCGCCGCGTTGCGGGTGGCGACGACGGCGACCGGTCGGCCGGCCAGCTCCGCGACCTGGCGCGCGGCGAGGACGACGTTCGGGTTGTTCGGCAGGAGCAGAACCTCGCGGGCGGCCACTGACCGGACCGCCTCGAGGAGCTCGCCCGTGCTGGGGTTCGCGGCCTGACCGCCGCCGACGACCTTCTGGACGCCGAAGTCCCGGAAGATCGCCGCCAGCCCTTCGCCCGCGGTGACAGCCACGACGGCGAGCGGCAGGAGGTCCGGCTCGGTGGCGGCCGGTGACTGCGGAACGACGCCGTCCGGCCCGCGCGCGCCGTTCTCGCCATCCGTTGGATGCGCGCTCTCCGTGGCCGCAACGCCATCATCCGCAGTGCCGTCGCCGCCCGTGAAGGCCGCGGCTCGGGTCTCCCGCACGTCGCGGGCCTGGTGGTCCAGGTTCTCGACGCTGATCCGGGAGAGCGTTCCGAGCGACAGGCCATAAGCGATGACGTCGTCCGGCCGGTCGTTGTGGACGTGGACCTTGAGCGCCGAGGCGTCGCCGGCCACGAGGACGCTGTCGCCCACGCCTTCGAGGTGCCGCCGGATCGCGTCCACGTCGAGGCTCGCGCTCGGCCGGGGGTGCAGGAGATACATCGTCTCGTAGCCGAAGCCGTCGTCGGCGCCGGCCACGAGGATCGATGCACTCGGGACGGGACGCGCCGGCGTGGCGATGCGCCCAGCCGCCGCGGCGACGACCTGGCCGCCATCGCCCTTGGCCGAGACCGCGCGCCCAGCGCCGGTCGCGTACTCGAGCGCGCCCTGCATGAGCCGGTAGAGGCCCTGGCCACCCGAATCGACGACGCCCGCGTCCTTCAGGATCGCGAGCAAGGTCGGTGTCCTGACGACCGACTCGTGCGCGGCCGTGACGGTCGCTCCGAGGACCGCCTCGAGGTCGCGCTCCCGCTCGGCCGTCTTCACGGCGGCGGCCGACGCCTCGCGGATGACCGTGAGAATCGTGCCTTCGACCGGCTTCGCCACGGCGCCATAGGCGGCGCGTGTCCCGCCATCGAGCGCGCTGGCCAGGTCGAGCGCGTTGAACCGGGACTTGCCGGCGAGGCCCTCCGCGACCCCGCGGAGGATCTGGCTCGTGATGACCCCGGAATTGCCGCGCGCGCCCATGAGCGCCCCGAACGCGGCGGCCGCGGCGATCCGCTCGGCGGTGCCGGTCGGACCGAGCGCTTCGGCCTCCACGAGCGCCGCGCGAACCGTCGCAACCATGTTCGAGCCGGTGTCGCCATCCGGAACGGGGAAGACATTGAGGGCGTTGACCTCGTCGACGTGGGCCTCGAGATTCGCCACGGCCGCGCGAAACGCGCCGAGGAGCCCGGCTCCGTCGCAGGCCCGACGCGCCATCAGCGATCCGCGCCGGGTGTCACGCGACGTCCGAGCCACTGTCCGCGAGGTCAGACGACCCGGGTGTCGGATGCGAGGCCTGGCGCGGCGGTTCGCTGCCGGGCCCGACGGCGAGGCCCGAGATCCGGATCGAGATGCGGTCGACCTCCCGCCGGAGGGCCCGCCGGATCGCGAATCGAATCGCCGACTCGACCTGTCGGGCAACCTCCGCGATCGGCACGCCGTGGGCGACCCGCAAGCGCAGGTCGATGTCGATCCGGCCGGCGGCAAGCGAGACCCGGATGCCCGTCGGACGCCCGGCCAGTGTGCCGAGCCAGCGCCAGGCAGCGGAGCCGCCGACATCGATCACGCCGTACGAGCCGAGGGTGACCGTCCGTACGATGTCGGTCACCGCGCGGCGCGTCGCGAGGGCCTGACCGGGTAGCCGATCCTCCGCCAACGATGGCCTCCCTCGAGCGTGACGGCATCGACGTTGATGGCAGCGTCCGATCCGGCTGGGACCGGTGGGGTGCGTGGTATAGTACCGCCCCGCCAGGGCCTGACCGGCCCCGGCGCTTCGATTGAATCACCCCTCGAGGACCCGATGGCCCGTTCCTGCGCGATCTGCGGCAAGGCGTCGATGGGCGGGTACAACCCGCAGTCGTCCGGGATGAACCGTGTTCGAGCCCACCGCCGCTACCAGCCGAACCTCCAGCCGCTGACGCTCGTCCAGAACGGCGTCGCGACCAAGGTCCTGGCCTGCACGCGCTGCCGACGGACCGAGACCAAGTCCGCTCGCTGACGATCGCGCGCTCGCGAGGCGCGCTCCAGCGGTCCGCCGAGCGTCAGGCGCCGGTCTCCCCCTCCGTCGATCCCGTCATCTCCGTCGATCCGGTGGTCCCCGCGCGTCCGCGATCCGCGCTGTCGAGCCAGATCGTGAACGGCCCGTCATTGACGAGCTCGACCGCCATCTCGGCACCGAACCTCCCGGTCTGGACGTCATCGACGCCCGCGGTTCGCAGCGCCCCGGCGAACCGCTGGTAGAGCTCATCGGCGAGCGGTCCCGGAGCGGCCGCCGTGAAACCCGGGCGTCGACCCCGCGACGTGTCCGCCTGGAGGGTGAACTGGCTCACGACGAGGGACGACCCGCCGGTGTCGATGAGGGAGCGGTTGGTCCGTCCCGCCTCATCGGCGAAGATCCGCAGCTCGGCCGTCCGGCGGGCCATCGCGTCCGCGGTGGCCGCGTCATCGCCGTGGCCCACGCCCACGAACACGAGGAGGCCCGCCCCGATCGACGCCACCTCCGTCCCGGCGACCCGGACGGACGCGCGACTCACGCGCTGGAGGAGGAGACGCATGGCCCGGCTGGGCTCAGGGCCGGCCGGAGGCCGTGGCCGCCTCTCGCTCGAGACTGGCCCGCCGGTCGCCGAACCGCTCCGTGACCGCGACCTCGGCCGAGGCGGGCAGGAGGAGGTCCCAGTGGACGCGGGCGGCTGGCGCCGGCTGCGCCACCTGGGCCGCCGCCTCGGCCGCGACTGAGCCGGCGGCGCTTGGCTCGTCATCGACCGTGCGGTCAGGGGCGGCATCGACCGCGAGCTCACGGGTCCTGAAGAGCAGCACCGGGACGCCCGCGCTCTCGATCTCGGCCTGGAGCCGATTGGCCTGTGGCCGGGGCAGCGAGGCGAACGTCACCATCGCGTCGCGCGGGATCGGCGGGACGCCACCGTTCAGCTGGTGCTGGTAGCCCTCGTCGGCGAGCGCCCGGATGAGGCGGATCTCGCGGCCCATGTCGTGGCCCTCGACCCACAGCGCCGACCCGACGACGAGGATGTCCGCGCCGAGGCCACCCGCGATCTCGGCGGTCTCGCGGTGGATCCCGCCATCGACGTGGACCTCGCCGCCGTAGAGCTTGTGGGCGAGGAGCCGACGGGCAGGCAGCAGCTTCTCGCGGGCCACGTCGGCCATGAACCGCTGGCCGCCGAAGCCCGGCTCGACGGTCATGACCATCACGATGTCGAGCAGGTCGCGATACGGCTCGAGGGCGCTGAGCGGCGTCCCTGGCTTGACGGCCAGACCCGCCGCCCGACCGGCCTCGCGGATCCGCCGGAGCGTCGGCTCGATGGGCTCCTCGATCTCGACGTGGAACGTGATCGAGTCGCAGCCCGCATCGAGGTAGTCGTCCAGGTAGCGGCCGGGCTCGTCGATCATGAGGTGGGCATCGAAGGGCAGGCGCGTCCGGCGCCGAAGGGCCTTGATCGACTTCGGGCCGAACGTCAGGTTCGGGACGAAGTGACCGTCCATCACGTCGAGATGGATCCGGTCGCCGCCCTCCCGCTCCGCCCGCCGCACGGCGTGGCCGAGGTTGCCGAGATCGGCGTCGAGGATGCTGACCGCGACCCGCGCCCGGCCGCGCGGCTGATCGTCGGGGCGCGGCCGGCGACGGCGGGTTGCGGGATTCACGGCCGGGAGCCGGCTGTCATCGGGCGAACCGGGCGATCACGGCATCAACCACCTCGGTCTCGTCACCACGGAGCGCCGCGAGACTGGCCTGCTCGAGCCGCTGGCGTCGCCACGCGACCGCCGCCGGGGCCGGCTCCCCGGCCCGCTCCGCCGCCAGCTGGCCGCATGCCGCACCGACCTCCTGCCCCCGATTCCAGCGGATCGTTACTGGCAGGCCGACGGCCCGAAGACGCCCGGCGAAGGCGTCGATGGCCCCACGGGAGCTCGATTGCCACGGGGTATGGGCGACCGGGTTCATGGGGATCAGGTTGACGTGGGCGAGGTCGCCCCGCAGGAGGGCCGCCATCGCGTCGGCATCCGCCTCGGTGTCGTTGATGCCGGCGATCATGACGACCTCGTAGCTGATCCGCCGGCCGGTCGCCGCCGCGTGGTCCCGAGCGGCCCCGACGACCTCGGCAGCTGGCCAGCGGCGGTTCAGGGGAACGAGCACGTCGCGCAGTGGGTCGCGCGCGGCGTGCAGGCTGATAGCGAGCGTGAACTGGGCGCCGAGCGCCGTGAGCCGCCGGATGCCGGGCACCACCCCCGACGTGGAGACCGTGATGTGTCGGGCGCCGAGGCCGAGTCGCTCGGGATCGTTCAGCGCCTCGACCGCCTCGAGGACGCGGTCGAGGTTCAGCAGCGGCTCGCCCATGCCCATGAACACGATGTTCGTGAGGCGCTTCCCATCTCTCGCCAGGCGTCTGGTCGCGGTCCGGACCTGGTCGAGGATCTCGGCGGTCGCCAGGTCACGCGTGAGCCCCAGCTCGCCGGTGGCGCAGAACGGGCATCCGACCGCACAGCCGGCCTGGCTCGAGATGCACAGGGTGTG
>Ga0193751_1000122_pt1 | contig 70468 bp, 64 predicted proteins | sample L1c2metaG_FD_143050 | JGI IMG/M metagenome (GOLD analysis project Ga0193751, IMG submission 143050) | Soil microbial communities from a riparian zone of the East river system, Colorado, United States - L1c2 | ecosystem: Environmental > Terrestrial > Soil > Riparian zone | place: USA: East River...
GCCGACGGGACCACCGACAGGCCGAGCACCTCGACCGGGAATGACGGCCCGGCTTCCGTCACCTGGCGGCCTTTGTCGTCGATCATCGCGCGGACCTTGCCGCTCGATGCACCGGCGACGAACACGTCGCCGACGTTGAGCGTGCCTCGCTGGACGAGCACGGTCGCAAGCGGGCCACGGCCCTTGTCGAGCTTGGCCTCGATTACCGTGCCTTCGGCGGCGCGCCCGGGGTTGGCCTTGAGTTCGAGGATCTCGGCCTGGAGCGCGATCGCCTCCAGCAGCTTGTCGAGATTGGTCTTGTTCTTGGCCGAGACTTCGACGTCCTGGACCTCACCGCCCATCTCCTCGACGATCACTTCGTGCTGCAGCAGCTCCTCGCGGACCTTCTGCGGCTTGGCGTCGGGCTTATCGATCTTGTTGATCGCGACGATCATCGGCACGCCGGCCGCCTTGGTGTGGTTGATCGCCTCGATCGACTGCGGCTTCAATCCATCGTCCGCGGCGACGACCAGCACGACGATGTCGGTGACGTTAGCGCCGCGGGCGCGCATCTCGGTGAAGGCTTCGTGGCCTGGCGTATCGAGGAAGGTGATCTTCGACTTGTCCGGCAGGCTCACCTGGTAGGCGCCGATATGCTGGGTGATGCCACCGGCTTCGTGGGCGACGACGTCGGCGCCGCGAATCGCATCGAGCAGCGAGGTCTTGCCGTGGTCGACGTGGCCCATGATGGTGACCACCGGCGGGCGCGCCTCGAGGCTTTCGGGGGCATCGACGTCCTCGGACGTGTCGATGTCGATGTCGCTGTCGCTGACGCGCTTCACCTTGTGGCCGAACTCGGTGACCAGAAGCTCGGCGGTGTCCTGGTCAATGGTCTGGGTCAAAGTGACCGGCATGCCCATCTTGAACAAGGCTTTGACAAGGTCGGCGCCGCGCTCGGCCATGCGGTTGGCGAGCTCCTGGACGGTGATCGCCTCGGGCACGACGACGTCGCGGACCTGCTTGGTGGCCGGGCCGGTTTCCTGGTGGTGGCGCTTTTCCTTCTCGCGCGCACGGCGCAGCGCGGCGAGCGAGCGGGCGCGGCTCTCATCCTCGTCGGACAGAGCGCGGCTGACGGTGAGCTTGCCGCGATGGCGTTGCTCGTCGCCTCGGCCGCGGCCGGGCCGTGTTGGCTCGGGCCGCTTGGCCGTCGGCGCATGGCCGCCCGGACGACGGTGACCGCGTTCCTCGTCTTCCTCGACGATCGGCTCGATGATTTCGGGCTGGGGCGGAGCCTCGATGACGCGGCGCGCTTCTTCCTCGGCCTGGAGGCGCGCCTGCTCGATGGCCGCTTCCTCGGCTTTGCGGTTCTCTTCGGCCCGGCGGCGCTCTTCCTCGGTCTGCTTGACCCGAGTGGTCTCCTCGCGGCGGCGCGCTTCCTCGAGCGAGGAGAGTCGCGCGTCTTCGGCCTCGCGCAGGAGCTTCGTCTGAAGCTCCCTGCGGTTGGTGATCTCTTCCTGGGCCGACGGCTTGCGCGGCGCCAGAGCCGCCGGCTTGGCGGGCGCGGGCGCCGGAGTCTCGGCGATCGGCTTGGGCGCCTCGGCCGGAGCCGGTTCGCCCGGGCGGCCAAGGATGCGGCGCTTCTTGACCTCGACCACCACCGTGTTGGAGCGGCCGTGGCTGAAGCTCTGCTTGACCTTGCCGGTCTCGACCGTGCGCTTGAGGCCCAGCGGCGGCCGGGTTCCAAGCTTCGGCTTTTCGGTCTGGTCTGCCATTCTATTCCTTCGTCAAATCATCAGCCGAGCCGGACCCGGAGGCGGGAGCGCCGCCCTCTAGCCCAGGCACGGGGTGAGTAAAAGCACGCCACCTTGCAAGCGCGTGCTGGACACGCGAAGCGGCGGCGGGATCGGTCAGCGCGATATGTACCACATTTTCGCGCCCCAAAGCCAATGACAAGATAGTGCGCGCCTCAGGGAAAATCACCCCCTGCGGACCGCCGCCGCCGACCCGCCACGCCTGGTCGAGCCGCTTCACGCCGTCCTCGCCGGCATCGGCGGCGTGGATCAGCATATGGACCTGGCCCGAGCGGGCAGCGGTTTCGACGCGGTCGGAGCCGTTGATGAGGTTGCCCGCGCGCGCTTCCATGCCGAGCCGGTCGAGCGTTGCCTGGCGCAGCGCCTGGTGCGTGCGTTCGCCGAGGTCGGCGGGAACGCGCACGTCGTTGGATTTGAATGCGCGTTGAAGAGCGCCCTTGAGCTTGCCCTTGGCATTTGCCGTATCGAGCTCGGCGCGGTGAACGCCGATCCACGCACCGCGGCCCGGTGCTCGGGCGCGGACGTCGGGCGCGACTTCGCCATCAGGCCCGAGCGCGAGCCGGATCAGCTCCTCGCGCGGCGCGGTCCGCCGCGAGAGGATGCAGGTGCGCTCCGGAACGTGCGCGTCTAGCGGATCATTGCTCCTCGTCCGCAACCGCGTCCTCCTCGGTTGCAGGCGCGGCCGGCTTGTCCTCGTCCTCGAACCAATGGGCGCGGGCAGCCATGATGATCTCGTTGCCCTGCTCTTCGGTCAGGCCGTAGTCGGACAAGAGCCCGCCCTTGTCCTCGGGCCGGTTGCTCGGCTCGCGTCGGCGCGGCTCGACGCGCTTCTTCTGGATGAGCTCGTCGGTGGCAAGGTCGGCGAGGTCGTCGAGCGTGCGGATGTTGGCCTTGCCGAGCGTCACCAGCATCTGCTCGGTCAGATGCGGTAGCTCGGCCAGCGCGTCCTCGACGCCGAGTTTGCGGCGCTCCTCGCGCGAGGCGGCTTCGCGCCGCTCGAGCGCTTCGGGGGCCGGGTTCTGGAGCTCGGAGGCGATGTCGTCATCGAGGCCCTCGATCGCGGCGATTTCCTCGACCGGCACGTAGGCGACTTCCTCGAGGCTGGTGAAGCCTTCGGCGACGAGCAGCTGCGACAGAGTCTCGTCGACGTCGAGCTCGCTCTGGAACAGCGCCGAGCGTTCGACGAACTCGCGCTGGCGTTTCTCGCTGGCGTCGGCCTCGGTCAAAATGTCGATTTGCGACGTGGTGAGCTGGCTGGCGAGGCGCACGTTCTGGCCGCGGCGGCCGATCGCCAGGCTCAGCTGGTCATCGGGAACGACGACCTCGATGCGGCTCTCTTCCTCGTCGATGACGACGCGGCTCACCGTTGCCGGCTGGAGCGCGTTGACGACGAAGGTGGCGAGATCCTGGCTCCAGGGGATGATGTCGATCTTCTCGCCCTGGAGCTCCTGCACCACGGCCTGGACGCGGCTGCCCTTCATGCCGACGCAGGCGCCGACCGGGTCGATCGAGCTGTCGTGGCTGATGACTCCGATTTTCGCGCGCGAACCAGGATCACGAGCAGCGGCCTTGATCTCGATGATTCCGTCGTAAATTTCCGGCACTTCCTGCGCGAAAAGCTTCTTCATGAAATCGGGATGCGCGCGCGACAGGAAGATTTGCGGGCCGCGCGCTTCGCGGCGGACGGCCATGATAAGCGAGCGGATGCGGTCGCCGACGCGGACCATCTCGCGCGGGATCTGCTGGTCGCGGCGGATGACGCCCTCGGCGCGACCCAAATCGACTACGACGTGGCCGAACTCGACCCGCTTGACGACGCCGGTGATGATCTCGCTAGTGCGGTCCTTGAACTCTTCATACTGGCGCTCGCGCTCGGCATCGCGGACCTTCTGGAAGATGACCTGCTTGGCGGCCTGGGCGGCGATCCGCCCGAACTCGATCGGGGGCAACGGATCGACGATGAAGTCGCCGAGCTTGGCGTCCTTCTGGAGCTTCTGCGCGCCCTTGACGTCGACCTGCTTGAAATGATCCTCGGGTTCCTCGACCACTTCGAGCACGCGCCACAGGCGAAGGTCGCCGGTCTCCGCATCGAGCTTCGCGCGGATGTCGTTCTCGGCGCCGTAGCGGGAGCGGGCGGCGCGCTGGATCGCGTCCTCCATCGCCTCGATGACGATGCCCTTGTCGATCAGCTTCTCGCGCGCGACCGCGTCTGCGATCGCAATTAGCTCGGCCTTGTTGGCGCTGACGGCAGCGGGTGCGGTGGCCATTCGTGTTAGTCCTCTACAGTCTGGATGGTGTCGGCGCCCTCGACATTGAGCGGCGCGGTGGCGTTGATGAGCTTGTCGGTCAAGACGAGCTTGGCCGACGCTATTTCGAAGAAGGGCAGGGCATAGGTCTGGCCGTCCTTGGCCGCGACCTTGATGCGGTCGCCGTCGAGTCCTTGAAGCTCGCCCGAATATTGCCGGCGGCCGTCACGCGGCTCGGCGAGCGTGACGCGCGCTTCGTGGCCGGCCCAATCGGAAAAATCCTTGAGCCGCGTGAGCGGCCGGTCGATCCCGGGCGAGGAGACCTCGAGGCGATAGCTGCCCTCGATCGGGTCGCACAGGTCGAGCACGTCGGACAGGCGGCGCGAGATGCGCTCGCAATCGGTGATGTCGAGCTGCCGGGTGTCGGACCGCTCGGCCATCACCTGCAGCGTCGGATCCGACGTGCCGCCGATCATCATGACGCGCACGAGTTCGTAGCCGAGGTTCTGCACCTCGGGCTCGATCATTCGCGACAGGCCGGCGACGTCCGCCACGCACACTCCCAGCTTTGAAAACCCCAAAAACCTCTCGGACCGGAGCCGAAGGGCCCCAGCCTCGGGCATCTGACGATGTCGAGGAGAGAGCCGCGATATAGGCTGGCCGCGGCTTGCGCGCAAGCAATGCTTAGCGGTGAAGCGCGCGGGTTTCTTCGCGGATGCGGATGGCGAGCACGGCGGCGTTGAGCGCCGAGAAGACGGCCGCGACCTGCCACAGGCCGAAAACCAAGGGCAGGACCGCGATCTCGCCGATCACCACGAGGTAATTGGGATGGTCGACGAAGCGGTAAGGGCCTTTGCGCACCAGCGGCGCCTGGGGCAAGACGATGATCCGCGTCGTCCAGCGTCTCCCCAGGGTCGCGATAACCCAGATGCGGCCGATCTCCAGCAGCACGAACAGCGCCAGCCAGAAGGGATCGACCGGCCGATCTGGAGCGAGCCACCACAACGCGGCGAGCCATAGTGCATGGACTGCGATGATCAGCGGATAATGGCCGCGGCCGGCCTCGTGCGCGCCCTGGGCGAGCAGGCGCCGGGTGTTGCGGTTCGACAGCCACAGTTCGCCGAGGCGCTGGAGCGTGACCAGCGCGAGGATCGCAATCGAGAAAATCACGCCGCTTCGAGCAGCAGCCCGGCGCAGGTAAAGCCCGGGCCGAAGGCGGTCATCATCACCCTTTCGGGCAAGCCCTGTTCGATCAGGCGTTCGAGCACGAACAGCACGGTCGGCGCGCTCATATTGCCATAATCGCGCAGAACTTCGCGCTCGAGGTTCAATTCGCCCTGGTTCAGTTCGAGCGCGGTCTCGATCGCGTCGATGACCTTGACCCCGCCGGGGTGGCAGCAGAAGCGCGAGATATCGGCGCGGCTGATGCCGAGCTTGACGCACATTTCATCGACAGCTTGGGCCAGCTCGGCTTCGATGAACGGCGGGATCGCGCGGTCGAAGACCACCGCGAGGCCCGGATCCTCGACGTCCCAGCCCATGATCCGCTGGGTGTCGGGCCACAATTTCTCCGCCGACCCGACAATCCGCGCCAGGCTATGCTCGCCGCTGGTCACGACCGCCGCGGCGGCGCCGTCGCCGAACAGCGCCGTGGCCACCACCGCGGCGGGGTCGACGCTGTCGAGCCGGATCGAGATCGAGCAGGTCTCGACGGTCACGAACAGCCAGTTGCTGCCGGGGTCGGCGGCGGCCATGCGCGCCGCGGTGGCAAGGCCGTTGACGCCGCCGGCGCAGCCGAGCCCAAACACGGGCAGGCGCCGAACGTCGCCGCGCAGCCCGATCCGCGGGCCGGCGCGGGCTTCGAGGCTCGGCGTCGCAATTCCGGTAGTCGAGACGGTAACGACGCCGTCGATTTCGTCCGGATTAAGGCCGGCCCGATCAATCGCTTTCTCGGCGGCCTCAATGAACATCGCCTCGGACGCTTCGAGGTAGATGGCGTTGCGGTCGCGCCAGCCGTGGCCTTCTTCGTACCATTCCGGTGGGGCGACGATGTGGCGCTTGGCGATGCCGGCATTGTCGAACACGCCCGCCAGCCGGTCGAACAAGGCTGGACTGCCCCCGAACGCTCGGCGAGCGCGCGCCTTGGCTTCCGACTGCTCCACCGAAGTCGGCGGAACCGCGGTCGCGATCGAGAGTAGGCTGCAGAGACGCATCGCAAGCCTTTAGTGGAGTGAGCCCCCAAGAGGGTTCACGTGACGTGATTGGAAGAGTGGGATGAGCCCGCGCGTAATACAAGCTGGACTTATGTTAATGCTCGCCACGTGCGGAACCGCCCAGCCGGCCCCCAGCGCCGAGCGGCCGTTCACAACGAGCCCCGTCGCAATGTTCGATTCACCCTGGGCAATGGCGTTCCTGCCCGGAACGAACACCGCGCTCGTCACGGAAAAGCCGGGGAAGCTGTGGCTGGTCGATGTGACCAATGGGCAAAGGCGGCCTGTCGCCGGCGCACCCAAGGTCTATTTCCAAGGTCAGGCCGGGCTGCTCGACGTCGTCCTGGCCCCGAAATTCGGGACGGACAGTCAGGTCTACCTGACCTATTCCGAGCCGTCGCCCAAGGGCGGCAGCGGCCTCGCTTTGGCCCGCGCGAAACTGGTTCGCGATGGCGCCGCGCGGCTCGACGCCCTTCAGGTGATCTGGCGCGACCCGGAAGGAGGCCGCGGCGGCCAGTTCGGCGCGATCATCCTGTTCGCACGGGACGGCCGTTCGCTGTTCCTGAGCGTTGGCGAGCGACAGCGCTTCACGCCGGCCCAGGACCCCGGTCAGCCGCTCGGTAAGATTCTGCGCCTGACGCTCGACGGCAAGCCGGCGCCCGGCAATCCCTGGGCCGGCCGCACCGGTGCGCCTGATGTGTTCGTCACCGATCCGCCCGAGGATACTGAGACCGCGAAGCGGACCACGGGCCGGCGCGTGGCATGGCCGGGGCCGAACCTCACCCCCGCCGAAACCTGGAGCACGGGCCATCGCAACCCGTACGGCCTCACCTTCGATGCCGCCGGCCGGCTGTGGGAGACGGAGATGGGACCCAAAGGCGGCGATGAGGTCAATTTGATCCTGCCGGGCCGGAACTACGGCTGGCCGGTGGTGTCCAATGGCGACAATTATGATGGAGTGCCGATCGCGCGCCATTCGACGCGGCCGGATTTCGAAGCTCCCAAAGTGTGGTGGAACCCCTCGGTCTCCCCGACCAGCCTGCTGATCTACAGCGGCAAGCTGTTCCGTGGGTGGAAGGGCAACGGCTTGATCGGCACCCTTTCCGGGCAGGCCCTGATCCGCGTCACGTTCGACGGCGATAATGCGCGCAAGGCCGACCAGTGGGACATGGGCGCGCGAATCCGCTTTGTCGGCGAGGGGCCGGACGGAGCGGTTTACCTGCTCGAGGACGGCCCGGGCGCGCGGCTGCTGCGGCTGACACCGGCCGGTCAGACGCGCCGATAGCGCAAATAATAGGGGCGTCGGCCCTCGCGCCGCGATTTGGCGCCGTAGCGGGTCTCGATCCAGCCGCCGGAGGGTTTGAGGAAGTCCTCGGGTGTCTCGGCCAGCCATTCGAACTGGTGCGCATGGCGCCGCATCACCATCAACGCCCAGGTGAGATAGGTCGGATCGTCGGTCGCGATGCGCAGCTCGCCGGTTGGCTTGAGCTTAGCCGCAAACAGATCGACCGGCCGGTCATTGACCATCCGCCGCTTCGCGTGCCGCGCCTTCGGCCAGGGGTCGGGGTGAAGCAGATAGATGAAGCTCAAGCTTCCGTCGGGCAGGCGCTGCAGCACGTCGAGCGCGTCGCCGCGCCACAGCCGGACATTGGCTAGGTGCTTGTCACGGGCATGGGCGAGTGCGGCGGCGACGCCATTCAAAAACGGCTCGGCACCGATGAAGCCGTGGTCGGGCAGAATGTTGGCCCTGGACGCGAGATGCTCGCCCGCTCCGAAGCCGATTTCGAAATGCAGCGGGCGGTCGTCCCCAAACAGCCCGCGCGCGGTGATTTCGCCTTCGGCCGGCACCGCGATCTTCGGAAGCAGAGTATCGACCAGCTCCTGTTGGCTCTTGCTTAGCTTATGGCCACTCGACCGGCCGTATAGCCGGTTGAGGGTTAGCGGATCGCCGGATTTGTTGGCGGTCATCGGCTGCCGTGCGCGGCAACCGCACATTGGAACCTCTCGGGCCTCACGCGCGTCCAATGCGCGCCTGAAGGAGAGATGCCATGGACAGGTCTGACGAAGGCGTGCACGGCCATCCGCGCAGCACGGCGAGAATTGGCGACCATCCCATTCACCCGATGCTGATCCCGTTCCCGATTGTCTGCTTCATCCTGACGTTCGTTTGCGACATCCTGTACGTGCGCGGCAACACCGCGTTTGCGCCGGCGACCAACTGGCTGCTCGGCATCGGCCTGGTGATGGCGGCACTGGCGGCGGTTGCGGGACTGACCGATTTCCTTGGCGACAAACGGATCCAGGGCGCCGACGCGATCAAGCACATGCTCGCCAACGTGACCGCGGTCGTGCTCGAGGTCGTCAACCTGGTGCTGCGGCTCAAGAACCCCGATTTCATCGCCTCGACCGGCGTCTACATCTCGGGTGTGGTGGTGCTGATCCTGATCTACAGCGGCTGGAAGGGCGGCGATCTCGTCTTTCGTCACGGGATCGGCGTTCGCGACTGACGCTGTTAGGAGCTGACGTGCAGTGTTGAGGGTCGTCGCCTTTCGCAAGGCGATCCTCGCCGGCGCGGCCGGCGCGATCGCGTGGGAAGCGGGCTTGCGCACCCTCGCGTGGCTCGGCTTTCCCAGTTTCGACATCGTCCAGGAGCTCGGCACCCTGGCATTCCCGAATGACGGCCCGGCCCTGTGGTGGCCGGCCGGCATGACCGCGCACGTGCTGGTCGGCGCGGCATGGGCGCTGTTCTACGCCTATTTCTTCTGGGCGCGTTTCCGCTGGCCCCCGGCGCTGCAGGGGCTGGTATTTGCGGCGCTTCCGGCCGTGCTCGCAGCCCTCATCATCTATCCGCAGCTGCAATTGATGCACCTTCACCAGCAGGTCGTGGATCTCGACTGGAAATCGTTCCTCGCCGGGCTCGAGCAGACCAAGCTCAGCGGACTGCTCATCGGACATGCGCTGTTCGGGCTCACGGTCGGGGCAATCTACACGCATCCGGTCGGCTATCGGGCGGACCGCCAGGGCAAACGCGGCTACTCACCGCGCCGCGCCGTTCGGAGGGAAGCAGGCAAAAGGCGGCCCGCCGATGGCAGCTTCATCTTCGCGACCGGCATCGAGTGCAGTTACCCAACGACCGAGCAAGAGCGGTGGCGGCGCGATGAAATGGATTCGACGCGCCATTACGATCACTGGCAGCGCGATTTCGAGCTCGCCCGAAGGATCGGCGTCACCCACTTGCGCTACGGGCCGCCACTGCATCTCATCCATTCGGCGCCGGGCCAGTTTCACTGGGAGATGATCGACGAAGCGATGGCGGACCTTAAGGCGCACGGCCCCGAGCCGATCGTCGACCTGTGCCATTTCGGGGTGCCGAACTGGCTCGGCGATTTCCAAAATCCGGAGGTCGCAAGGGCGCTCACCGAATATGCGGCAGCTTTCGCCGCGCGCTATTCGTGGGTGCGCTTCTACACCCCGGTCAACGAAATGTACGTCTGCGCGCGGATGAGCGCGCTCGACGGGCTGTGGAACGAGCAGTTGTGCAGCGAGGCCGCGTTCATCACCGCCGCATTCCATCTCGCCGCGGCGAGCGTCGGGATGAGCGACGCGATCCTCGCCGCCCGACCGGACGCGGTGTTCATCAACAGCGAAAGCAGCGAATTCTATCAGCCCTGCTGCCCCGACCCGGACATCCAGGAGCTCGCCGAGCTTGAGAATGAGCGCCGCTTCCTGCCGCTCGACCTGCTTTACGCGCACGAGGTCAGCGACCGGATGCTCGCGAGCGTCAGGGACCATGGACGCGAGGCGGACTATCGCCGCTTCCTCGCCCGGAAGGTTCCGCGCCGAACGATCCTCGGCGTCGATTATTACGAATGGAACGAAAAGCTGATCGACCAGGACGGCCACGAGCGCGCGCTCGGGGAGCTGTTCGGCTGGTACGTGATCGCGAGCCAATATTGGGAGCGGTACCAGCGCACGATGATGCACACCGAGACCAACCGGATCGACGCGTCCGACGCGCCGCGCTGGCTGTGGCGGCAATGGCACAACGTGCAGCTGCTGCGCCGCGCCGGCGTGCCTTTGGTCGGTTTCACCTGGTACAGCCTGACCGACCAGGTGGATTGGGGAATCGCGCTTGAGGAAGCGCTCGGCCGGGTCGATCCGGTCGGGCTGTTCGATCTCAATCGCGACCCGCGTGCGGTCGGCCTCGCCTTCATGGACTTGATCGACATGCACCGCGACGTTCCGGAATTTCGCGATTGCACTGCGCTGAAGGAGTTGCTGGCGTGAGACCCGGAATCCTCAGCGCACACGGATACGATCCCGGCCCTACCCAGCGGCCGCTGCTTGCCGGCGCGCTGTCGGGCGTGCTCGCGACCATTCCCGCGATTGCTCTGCTCTACGCCTTCGGCTCGCTTCAAATCGAAGCGCAGATTCTGGGTCGCTCGGAATATGTGACGGTCGCTGCCGGGTGGGTCGTCATGGCCGTTGCGGGCGCCATTTACGGACGCGCGTTCGGGCGGGCAGCCAACGACGTGCGTGGCGGCTGGCTGTTTGGAATGGCGTTCGGCTTCGCTATCTGGGCTGCAGGCGCGGTGATGATCTTGCCGCTGGTCAGCGACGGCAGGACTCCGGCCGGCCATTCGGCCATCGGCGTGTTCCTGTCGCTCGTGCTGTGGGGCGCGGCGCTGGGCGTCGTTCACCCGTTCGTCCATCGCCCGCTTCACGAGCGGCTGGAAACCGCCGCCAAGCGTATGGGGTCGCATATCGGAACGAGCCGGCCGCGGCGCTGAGCCGCTCGTATCAAGCCTCGACGGGAAGCGCCTCCGCGCCAACCGCGGCTTTCAGGTCCTCGACTAGGTCGAGCCGCTCCCACGGGAACAGGTCGCCGTCGGGAGTGCGGCCGAAATGGCCGTAGGCTGCCGTCGCCTGGTAGATCGGCTTGTTGAGGCCGAGGTGGGTGCGGATGCCGCGCGGAGTCAGCCGGTCGAGCTTGGCGATGCGGCCGATCGCGGCTTCGATCTGGTCATCGCCGACTGCGCCCGTGCCGTGCGTGTCGACATAGAGCGATAGGGGTTCGCTGACTCCGATCGCGTAGGCGAGCTGGATGGTGCAGCGGCGCGCGAGCCCAGCGGCGACGATATTCTTGGCAAGGTAGCGCGCGGCATAGGCCGCCGAGCGGTCGACCTTGGTCGGGTCCTTGCCCGAGAACGCGCCGCCGCCGTGCGGGGCCGCGCCGCCATAGGTGTCGACAATGATCTTGCGGCCGGTGATTCCGGCATCGCCGTCGGGCCCGCCGATAACGAAGGTTCCGGTCGGGTTGATGTGATAGACGGTCTCGTTGCCGAGCAGCTCGGTCGGCATGACCCGCGCGACGACCTCCTTGACGTAGGCGTGAAGTTCGGCGCGCTTCTCGCCCTTGTCGTAGCCCGGCTTGTGCTGGGTCGAGACGACAATCGCCGTCGCCTTTGCCGGCTTGCCGTCCTCGAAGCGCAGCGTAACCTGGCTCTTGGCGTCGGGCTCGAGGAATGGGGCGGCGCCGGAATGGCGATCGTTGGCCATCTCCATCAGAATCTTGTGGCTGTAATCGAGAGTCGCCGGCATCAGGTCGGGAGTCTCGTCGCAGGCGAAGCCGAACATGATGCCCTGGTCGCCCGCACCTTCATCCTTGTTCTCGCCGGCGTCGACGCCCTGGGCGATGTGCGCCGACTGCGGGTGCAAATGATTGGAGAAATCGAACCGGTCCCAGTGGAAACCGTCCTGCTCGTAGCCGATGCGCCTGACGACGCCGCGCACCGCGTCCTCGATCTCCTCGCGGACGCCGGGCGCCCAATTGCCGTCGCGGTCCATCACCCCTTCACCGCGAATCTCGCCGGCGAGGACGACGCGGTTGGTGGTCGTCATCGTTTCGCACGCGACGCGGGCTTCAGAGTCTTTGGATAGGAACAGGTCGACGATCGCGTCGGAAATCTGGTCGGCGACCTTGTCGGGATGGCCTTCGGAGACGGATTCAGACGTGAACAAATATGAGCTGCGCATGAGCGGCAAGAAATCCTCAAACTGGGGATATAAGGAAAGCTTTATATGTCGCCTCTAGCGGCGGCCCCGGCCAAGCACAATGCCCGCGAACATGACCGCAAAGCCGAGCAGAAGCGCGATCAGGTTGCCGAACCGGGCGAACATCGTCGCCGAGTTGGCCGGAGGCGGAAGAACGGCGTCGATCACGCCGGCCTTTCGCCACTCCAGCGACTGGACGACATTGCCGCGCGCGTCGATCACCGCGCTGATCCCGGTCGGGGTGGCGCGCAGCACCGGGAGGCCTTCCTCAGCGGCGCGCAGCCGGGCCTGGGCGAGATGCTGCGGAGGGCCCCAGCTGCCGAACCAGGCATCGTTCGACGGATTGAAGATGAAATCGGGCCGGTTGTGCTCGTCGGCGACATGGCCGGAAAAGATGATCTCGTAGCAAACATCGAACCCGACCTTGCCCCACTGGCCGCCAAGATCGATGGTGCGCGGGCCCGGTCCCGAAGTGAAGTCGATGTCGCCGGGCGCGAGCCGCGACAGGCCGATTGACGACAACAGCGGGCGCATCGGCAAATATTCGCCGAAGGGGACAAGGTGCGCCTTGTCGTAGCGGCCCATGACGTTGCCGCCCGGAGCGAGCACGAAAATGCTGTTGGCGGCACCGTCGACATGCACGTGGTCGCGCGCGGCAACCGCGATTCCGCCGGTCAGCAGTCGATCAGTGGGACCGAGCAGCGATGCCGCGCGGGTGCGCTCATACTGCGCCATCGCCTGGTGCTCGTCGGTGCGGGCGTCGTCGAGCGGATCGGTCACCGCCGCCTCGGGCCACAGCAGGAGCCGCGGCTGGTCGCTTGGTCCGCCCGACAGGGTCGCGAGCCGGCGCGCGGCTTCTTCGGCGAATCCGGGCCGCCATTTGTCCTCCTGGCCGATATTGGGCTGGACGACGCGGATGTTGAGCACGGTCAGCGGGTCGGGCGGAACGGGCGAGGAGGGCAGAAGGTAGAGCAGGGTCGTGACGGCAAGGATCACGACCAAAGGCAGCCATCGGCGGTAAATTTCGAGCCAGATGGCGCCGCCGAGCAAGACCACGAGGCCGGACAGGGCATAGGTTCCAATGAGCGGGCTGATCGTGATCAGCGGGGTTGACGCGAGCACGGCCGCGGCCGGGTTCCACGGGAAGCCAGTGAACAACGCGCCGCGCAGCCATTCGGTCAGCGTCCAGGCGCCGGCGAGGACGAGCAGTAAGGCGAGCCGATCCTTGCGGCCGAACCGCCAGGCGAGTCCCACGGCGAGCGCCGGATAAAGCGCGAGGTAGAGCGAGAGCAGGACGACGGCGACCCAGCCGAGCCACGCCGGCATGGCGGACTGGAAGGTGAAAGCGGTTGCGATCCAATTGAGGCCGACCACGAACTGACCAAAGCCGAATGCCCAGCCGACCAGCAGTGCGCGCCATATTGTCTTCGATCGGCACGTGAGCTCGCACAGCGCCGCGAAGGCGACCGGCAGAAGCGGCCACCAGCCGACCGGCTCGAAAGCGAAAGCGGAGATCGCACCGGCGATCAAGGCGTAGAGCACGTAGAGCATGGTCAAGCGATGGCTAGCGGTTACGACGCGTTAACGAAAGCCTCGACAACGATGCTGAGGGCGAGGCAGGGTCGGGGCGATGAGCCTGCCGCCGTTCCATATCGCCTTCCCGGTCGACGATCTCGCCGCTGCCCGCGCCTTTTACGGCGGGCTGCTCGGCTGCCCGGAGGGCCGCAGCGCAGACCATTGGGTCGATTTTGACCTCTACGGCCACCAGATCGTCGCTCATCTCGCGCCGGATGCGGTCCAGCGCCGAACAACCAATCCGGTCGACGGGGAGGAGGTGCCGGTGCCGCATTTCGGGCTAGTGCTGGCGATGGACGAATGGAAGGCGCTGGCCGAACGGTTGGAAGATGCCGGCACTCCATTCGTCATCCCGCCGATGGTGCGGTTCGCCGGCCAGCCGGGCGAGCAGGCGACCATGTTCCTCCTGGATCCGGCCGGCAACGCACTCGAATTCAAGGCGATGGCCCACCCGGGGAAGCTGTTCGCGAAGGACTAGAGCCCTCACCCTCCGCGGCTAAGCCGCTTCTCCCCCTCCCGCGTGCGGGAGGGGGATTGGGGGTGAGGGTTTACTTACTTCGCCGGCGCTTCGCCTTCGGGGGCGTGGAGCCGGACCCGCTTGATGCGCCGGCTATCGGCCTCGACCGATTCGAGCCGCCAGCCGGATGGGTGAAGCACCGAATCACCGGGCTGGAGGATGCCCCCGGCGAGGAGAAAGGTGAGGCCGCCGACCGTATCAACCTCGTCCTCTTCCGAGCTCAAACGCGGATCGACCGTGTTCTGAAGCTCCTCAAGCTCCAGGCGCGCATCGGCTTCCCACAGTCCATCGTCGAGCAACGTCAGCATGCCCGCTTCCGCCTCGTCATGCTCGTCCTCGATATCGCCGACGATCTCCTCGACCACGTCTTCGATCGTGACCAGCCCTTCCGTCCCGCCGAACTCGTCGACCACGATCGCCAGGTGGGTGCGTCCTGCCCGCATCCGCGCCAGAAGCTCGATCACGCCCATCGACTCGGGGACGAATAACGGCTCGCGCATCAGCCCGGCGATCGAGCGGTCGCGGCGCCGATCGAACTTGGCCATGAACACGTCCTTGATGTGGACCATTCCGACGACCTCATCGAGGCTTTCGCCATAGACCGGCAGGCGGCTGTGGCCGGCCTCGGCGAAGGCGCGGACCAGGTCGTCGAAGCTGATGTCGGAGGGAACCGCGATGATGTCGCCGCGAGTCACGCAAATGTCGCCCGCGGTCTGGTCGCCGAAATGCAGCAGGTTGCGGAGCATCTGCCGCTCGGATGGCGAGAGGTCGCCGGCGACGGGCCGTGAATCTTCGGCTTCCTCGATCGCGTCCTCGATCTGGCCGCGCAGGGTCGGCTCGGCGTCGTCGCCGAAGATCAAATGCTGGATCCCCCGCCACAGGCGCGATCCGGCATCCTGGTCGTGGTTGGTTGCCATCAGGCCGTCACTTCGTAGGGGTTGGCGATGCCAAGCCGACGAAGCGCGCGGACTTCGCGCGCCTCCATCTCGGCGGCTTGCGTCTCGTCGTGATGGTCGTAGCCGAGGAGATGCAGTGTGCCGTGGATCAATAGATGCGCGGCATGGTCCTCGATCGGCACATTTTTGTCCCTGGCTTCGGCTTCGCACACCCCACGCGCGAGAATGATGTCTCCAAGCAACAATTCTGGCCCGACAACATTTGCGGATTGAAAATCATCCGCGTCAGCCATCGGGAAGGACAGGACGTTGGTCGCCTTGTCCTTGCCCCGCCACTTCCCGTTGAGCGCGCGCACTTGCTCGTCGCCGGTCAGGAGGACCGACAGTTCGACCGGGCGAGGCGAAGTGGTGAGCTCGGGGAACGCGCTTTCGGCGATCGCCGCTTCGGCGGCGGTGCGGACGAGTTGCTCGAGCGAGCGACTACTGTCCCATTCCTCGTCGGCGTCGATGGCGATCTCGAGCATCATGCCCCCGGTCCCTCATAGGCCTCGACGATCCGCCCGACGAGCGGGTGGCGAACGACGTCGGCGGCGGTGAAACGCACGACAGCGATGCCCTTCACCCGCTCGAGCCGGCCGACCGCGTCGGCAAGGCCGGACTTGGTCGGATCAGGGAGGTCGACCTGACGCGGGTCGCCGCAGATCACCATCCGGCTGCGCATGCCGAAGCGGGTCAGGAACATCTTCATTTGCAGCGGCGTGGTGTTCTGCGCCTCATCGAGGATGATGAAGGCGTCGTTCAAGGTGCGGCCGCGCATGAAGGCGAGCGGCGCGATCTCGATCTCGCCCGAGGCAATTCGACGCTCGACCTGCTCGGTCGGGAGCATGTCGTAAAGCGCATCGTAGAGCGGGCGCAGGTACGGATCGACCTTCTCTTTCATGTCGCCGGGAAGGAAGCCGAGACGCTCGCCGGCCTCGACCGCCGGGCGCGACAGGATCAGCCGATCAACGCTTCCGCTGATCAGCTGGGACACCGCCTGGGCGACCGCGAGATAGGTTTTGCCGGTGCCCGCCGGGCCTAACCCGAAGATCATCTCGTCGCGCGCCAGCGCCTCCATATACGGCGTCTGCATCGCCGAGCGCGGGACGACGGTCTTCTTGCGGGTGCGGATCATCACCCTCGGCGCGGACGTCACTTCGTCGGCGATAATCCCGTCGAGGTTGGGCTGCGCGGCCATGCCGAGCACCGCTTCGACCGCTTCGGCGTCGACGTCGTGGCCGCTGTCGAGCCGGTTGTAGAGGCCGAGGAGAACGTCGCGGGCGCGCGCCGCGGCGTCAGGCTCGCCCTCGATCTGCACGCGATTGCCGCGTGCGGCGATATGCACGCCCAGGCGCTGCTCAATGGTAATCAGGTGACGGTCATAGTCGCCGAACAGCGGGCCCAGGAGATAGGGCTGCTCGAATTCGAGCTCGAGCCGAGCGCGATCGGGAACCGCAGCGAGTTCGCGCCGGGCCATCAGGCGGCGACCTTCTGGCGAACCGCGCCGGCGAGGCTGTTCGGCCCGGCCGCGACCAGAGTCACGTCGATGATGTCGCCGGGCTTGGCGTCGGTTTCGACATGGACCGACTGCAGCCAGGGCGAGCGGCCGACCATTTGACCGTCGTGTCTGCCCTTGCGCTCGATCAGGATTTGCGTGTTCGCGCCCACTTTCTTGTTGTTGAACGCGAGGCTGTGCGTGTTGATCCGTTCCTGCAGCCGGTACAGCCGTTCATCCATGACTTCGCGCGGAATCTGGTCCTCCATCACTGCCGCAGGCGTTCCCGGCCGCGCGCTATATTTGAACGAGTAAGCCGAGGCGTAGCGCACTTCGTCGACGATGCTCAGCGTCGCCTCGAAATCCCGGTTGGTCTCGCCGGGAAAACCGACGATGAAATCGCCGCTCAAGGCAATGTCGGGGCGGGCCGCGCGCACCTTCTCCAACAGGCGGAGATATGTTTCAGTCGTGTGGCTGCGGTTCATCGCCTTCAACACGCGGTCGCTGCCCGACTGAACCGGCAAGTGCAGAGAGGGCATCAGCTTATCGACCTCGCCATGGGCGGCGATCAAGGCGTCGGTCATGTCGGCCGGATGGCTGGTGGTGTAGCGGATGCGATGGAGGCCATCGATCCGCGCCAGCTCGCGGATCAGCTCGGCAAGACCGCGGCCTTGATGGCTCCAGGCATTCACGTTCTGGCCGAGAAGAGTGATTTCGCGCGCCCCGGCTTCGACCAGCGATCGGGCTTCCGCGACGACATCGCCCCGCGGCCGCGAGATCTCGGCGCCGCGGGTGTAGGGCACCACGCAATAGGTGCAGAATTTGTCGCAGCCTTCCTGGACGGTGAGGAAGGCGCTGGGGGCCGCGCGGCGGCGCGCGGGCATCGCGTCGAACTTGGAGATCGCGGGCATGTCGGTGTCGACAGGCCGGCCGCCGCGTGATGCCTCGGCGACCATGTCCGGAAGCCGATGATAAGCCTGCGGGCCGACGACGATGTCGATCAGGCTCGAGCGGCGCTTCGCTTCCGCACCTTCGGCCTGGGCGACGCAGCCGGCGAGCGCGATCAGCGGCTTCGAGCCGTCCTCGCGCTTCAGGCGCCCGATATCCGAGTAGGCCTTTTCGGCGGCCTTTTCGCGGATATGGCAGGTGTTGAGCACGACGAGGTCGGCGTCCTCGTTTTCGGTGGCTGCAGTCATGCCCTGGGCGCCGAGCAACTCGCTCATGCGCTCGCCGTCATAGACGTTCATCTGGCAGCCGAAGCTTTTGATCTTGAAGGTCTTGGGGGTCATTCCTCACCGCCTATAGGCGAGCGGTCGTGCAACTTGAAGCCGAGGGTATGCGCGATTTCCTCGCGCGCCCGAGTCGCGAGCTGCTTGCGGTCGCCGGCGCGGTCGAGTGGCGGCAGGACATGGAGCGTGACCGCCAGGGAGCCGCCGCGCCCGAGCAGGCGCAGCACATTGTCCTTGCCCGATTCCTCCCACCAGCCAACCTCCGCCATCGCCGGCCCATAATCGATCGCGACCGGGCGAATTTCGACGTCCTTCGCGGCAAAATTGGCGGCTTCGAGCAGGGTCGAGCGGAAAAGCAGCAAGTGCGTGCCGGGGCCGGTCGTCGCCTCGGGGAACAGCGCCACCGGCTTGTCGCTTTCGAGCGCCTTGGCGATGGCGATCGCCTGGTCCTTGGCGCCCTTGACGTGGCTGCGCTTGACGTAAACCGTCGCATTCTGGTCGGCGAGCCAGTGGATCAAGGGATGGCCGAGCTCGTCCTTGGCGACGAACGCGCAATCGGTCGCGCCGCCCATCACCAAGATGTCGAGCCAGCTCGTGTGGTTGCACACCAGCATGCTGTGCTTGCGGATGGGCTCGCCGTCGATCCGCACCCGGGCGCCGACGATCCATGCCGCGGCGGCAAGGAACCACGGCGGCCACGGCGATTTGCCGAACAACAGCTTGGTCGCGACATGAATGGGAGCGCAGACCAGGAACAGCCCGATGAGCCCGGCGATGCGCAACGCCGCCAGGGCGTTGAGGCGGGCGGGCTCAGCGATCGCGGTCGAGGGTGACGCCGTACAGCTCCATTCGATGGTCGACGAGCCGGAAGCCGAGGCGCTCGGCGATGCGCTTCTGCAACGCCTCGAGCTCGTCGTCGACGAATTCGATGATCTTGCCGGTCTCGACGTCAATCAGATGGTCGTGGTGGGTTTCCGGCGCCGCTTCGTAGCGCGAGCGGCCGTCGCCGAACTCGTGCCGTTCGAGGATTCCCGCCTCCTCGAACAGCCGCACGGTGCGGTAGACGGTCGCGATCGAGATATTGGGGTCGATCGCCGCCGCGCGGGCGTGCAGCGTCTCGACATCGGGATGATCCTCGCTGTCGCCGAGCACCCGCGCAATGGTCTTGCGCTGCTCGGTGATCCGCAGGCCCTTGTCGGCGCACAACGCCTCGATGTCGATCTTGCGGCTCATGCTGGTAAGTTAGGCATGGGGGAGGGGATCGTCCAGCCGATCCCTTCTCCCCGCCATAAGTCTTATTTGCTGCCCCGCGTCTTGCGCCGCTTGGTGCCGAGCCCGATCGACTTGGCGAGCTTGCGGCGCTGCTCGGCATAGTTTGGAGCGACCATCGGATAATCCGCCGAAAGGCCCCACTTCTGGCGGTACTGGTCCGGGGTCAGATTATAGTGCGTCATCAAGTGGCGCTTGAGCATCTTGAGGCGCTTTCCGTCCTCTAGGCATACGATATAGTCCGGCTTGATCGAGGCGCGGATCGAGACCTTGGGCTCCGGCCTGGCTTCCAGCGCGGAAGCCGCGCCGACAATCCCGGTCAGCGCGGAATGAACGTTTTGGATCAGGTTCGGCAAGTCGTTCACCGCGACGCTATTGTTGCTGACATGGGCGGCGACGATGTCGGCGGTAAGTGTCAGCAAAGTGTCTTCGGCACCAGCATTATCGGCCATATTGAATTCCTAATCGAGAGCAGAGACCGCATGCAGTTCCATGACTGCACGCGCAGCGGCCTTTACGCGCACCAATTCGGCCACGCAACCGCGAGCCAAGTCATCACTTAACTAAAGCAAAGATTAGAGATCGAATGCGAGCGTGACTGCGTCGTATCTGGCGCCATTCGTGCCGTGGTAATAGTTACGGCGCCTGCCGACGGCCTCGAAACCGATCGACCGATACATGGCCACCGCCGGATTGCCGTCGCGGACTTCGAGATGGACTCTGGTCACGCCCTCGCTCCGCGCGTGGCCCAGGAAATCGTCGAGCAGGTTGCGGCCGATGCCCTGGCGATGGTGGCTCGGCAAAACGGCCAGCAGCAGCAGCTCGGATTCGTCGGCGACGGTCCGCACCAGTGAAAAGCCGATCACGTCGCCGCGGTCTCCTTCCCGGGCGAGGGTCAACCCGACACCCGCCATCGGCAGGATCCCGGCGCATTGCGAGCGCGTCCACGCTTCGCCGTAGCGGCGGCCGAAGGCAGCCTGCATCACCTCCATGACCGAATCGAGATCGTCGGACGTGCCGCGTTCGAGCCGGAGCGTGCGCGCCAGGGCGGGGGTCGCCATCACGCCGCCTCGTGCACGCGGGCGTCGGGCGCCCGCGCGTAGGTCGGCTTGGCCGGCAGGCTGCGAAGCGCTTCGGGGAGCTTGAGCGCATTGGCCGCCGAGGGCCACGCTTCGCGTGCCTCGCCCCAGCCGCGCGCTTCAACGAGCTGGCCAGCGCCCGAGCCGACGACAAGTGGCGCATTGGTGATCGCCGCGGCTTCGGCGGGGACGAGGTTGTGAAGCGGCGCGGTAGGCTCGAGCGTCGCCGTGTGGAATTGCTGGACGAACAGCTCGCCGTGGCCGCCGATGACGGCCGCTGCGACGTCGCCGCCTGAGTCCGCCCCAGCCGCGAGCAGGGCGAGCGACGACATGCCTTGGACCTCGGCGTCCCAGCCGATGGCCAGCCCGTGCGCCGCCGCGATTCCGACTCGGATGCCGGTGAAGCTTCCAGGCCCGACCCCGACGAGGATGCGGTCGGCGCGCCGGCCGTCGAGCAGTTCGGCAAGCATCGGGACGAGCCGCTCGCTGTGGCCGCGGCCGATCTGCTCGTCGCGCCGCGCGAGGCAGGTCCCCTCGCCGTCGAACAGAGCGGCGGTGCAGGCTGCACTCGACGTGTCGAACGCCAGGATCATGGGTGAATAGTGGTCACAAGCGGCTTCGAGCCGCAACCCCTTGAATTAGACCGCCTCTACGGTCTCAACCTCAGGCACGTAGTGGCGGATCAGGCTCTCGATCCCGCGCTTCAAGGTCACCGTCGACGACGGACAGCCCGAGCAGGCGCCGTGCATCGTCAGGTACAGATGGCCGTCCCGGTAGCCCTTGTAGGCGATGTCGCCGCCGTCCTGGGCGACCGCCGGGCGGACACGGGTCTCGATCAGCTCCTTGATCTGTTCGATGATCTCGGCGTCGGCCGGATCTTCCTCGAAATCGCCGTCATCGGCGATGTGGATGCCGGCCGCCATTCCGGGCGCGAACAGGGGTGCGTCGCTGACGAAATGGTCGAGCAGGGTCTCGAGCACCAATGGTTCGAGGTCCGACCACGACACGCCGGCCGCGGCGGTCACCGAGATGAAGTCGCGGCCGTAGAAGACGCCCTCGATTAGGCCGCTGTCGAACAGCGCCTTGGCCAGCGGCGAAGCCTCTGCCGCCCCGGCCTCGGCGAAGTCGCGTGTGCCCGAATCCATGACGGTTTGGCCAGGAAGAAACTTGCGCGTCGCGGGATTGGGCGTCTGCTCGGTACGGATCAGCATGGCCGCGATGTGGCCCTCAGGCCCGTTTCAATCAAGAACCAAAGGGTGGAGCGCCGGCCACCACCCAGCGCGCGATAGCCAACGCCATCCCCAAGCAGACCACCGCCACCCACCATTTTCCGGGTCGCATCGGCTCGGCGTCCGGGTCGACCAGGGCGCGGCCGGTGATCATCGGCTTGGTCAGCTTTTGGCCGCGGAACAGCCGGTAATAGAGGATCGCGGCGACGTGCAGGACGATCAGGCCAAGGATCACCTTGAACCACAGCTCATGCATATCGCGCGCGCTATCGGAGGTGTCCGAGCTGACCAGCCGCGCCAGCGGCCCCATGTAAAGTCCGTCCTCGTCCTGCGAAATCAGGCCCAGTCCGACCTGGATGGCGACCGCACCGAACAGCGCGAGCACGCTTAAGGCGCCGAGCGGATTATGGCCCGTTCCAGTCCACTGTCCTCGGAGGAAAGCGCCAACCGCGCGCGGGCCCTTCACGAAATTGGCGAAGCGCGCGGTCGAGCTTCCGCCTAGGCCCCACAGCAGGCGGAACAGCAGCAGGGTCAGAATCGCGATTCCCGACCAGATGTGCCAGTCGGTATGGTGGTTCTTGACTGACCACCAGCTGAAGAGGATCAGCGCGGCGAGCAGCCAGTGGACGAGGCGGACGGGCAGGTCCCAGACCAGCTGCCCGCGTGGTTCAGCGCTCAGTGTTTTTCTTCCGCGCGATATTTGTCGTGGCACGCCTTGCACGTGCCGCCGAGGTCGGCGAACCGCGCCTTCATCGCGTTTATGTCGCCCGTAGCAGCGACCGCGTTGAACGCCTGCGCTGCGACCTGGAAATTATGAGCCTTTGCAGCGAAGTCCTGCGGATTCTGCCAAATCTCGGGCTTGGCGCGGGTCTTGCCGACGTCCGGACCGGTGCCGGCGGGGAACCAGCCCGACGCCTTGCGCGAAAGGTCGGCGATCTGGGCGGCGCTGGTGCGAACCACCGCAAGGTTGGGCGCTCCGCCGAGCTCGCGATTGGCCGCCTTGTTGGCCTTGCCGATCGTCTCCATGCCTTCGTGCCGCTCGTGCATGACGGCGAGCGCTCGGCCGGTATCGAGCGGGGCTGCCACCACGGCCGCGGCTGCCAGCGTAACCACGGCGGCAATCAGAACATTACGCATACTTTCTCCTATTGGTCCTGGGGCTTCCAACTGTCGTCGATCATCTTGATAATGCCGGAGAAATCCTTGGCGCCGCCGCCGCGGTCGACAAACCGCTGGTAAAGCTCCTCCGCTTCGCCGCCCATTGGCGTATAGGCGCCGACGCTTTGAGCCGCTTCCATCGCCAGTTTCAGATCCTTGAGCATCAGCGCCGCGGCGAACCCGCCCTCATAATCATGGTCGGCCGGCGTATCGGGCCCGACTCCGGGGACAGGCGCGTAGCTGGTCATCGACCAGCTCTGGCCCGAGGCCTTGGACGAAATGTCGAAGAACACCTGGAGGTCGAGCCCGAGCTTTTCAGCCAGGACGAACGCCTCGCAGGTCGCGACCATGGTCGCGCCGAGGATCAGGTTGTTGCAGATCTTCGCCGCCTGGCCGGCGCCAAGCGCGCCGGCGTGGATCACTGCCTTGGCCATCGGCTCGAGGAACGGCGTGGCCTTTTCGAAGGCCCCGTCGGTGCCGCCGACCATGAAGGTCAACTTGCCCCCCGCCGCCGCGGCGATCCCGCCCGACACCGGCGCGTCGACGAATTCGAAGCCGAGCTCGATCAGCCCTTCGCCGACCTCGCGGGCGCTGGCGACGTCGATAGTCGAGCAGTCGATTAGCAGCGCGCCCTTCCTGGCATTGGGCGCGACGTCGTCGTGATAGACCGCGCGGACGTGCTTCGATGCCGGAAGCATGGTGATCACAACGTCGGCATCCTTGACCGCCTCGGCGGCCGACTCAGCGGGCGTGCAGCCGCCATCGGCCGACTGCTTTACGGCTTCGGAAACGAGGTCGAACGCGCGGACTTCGTGGCCCCCTTTGACGAGATTGGGCGCCATTCCGCCGCCCATATGGCCGAGTCCGATGAATGCGATCTTCGCCATTACCGTCCCTTCCAGTTGCCCGGCCGCTTTTCGACGAAAGCCGTCATGCCTTCCTTTTGGTCCTCGGTGCCGAACAGCCCGTGGAACAGCCGCCGCTCGAAGCGGATGCCGTGCGACAAGGGTAATTCGAGCGCAGAATTGACCATCTCCTTGACCGCGATCGCGGCCAGCGGCGGCATGGCGGCGATCGCTTCGGCGGTCTTGAGCGCCTCGTCGACCAGTTCGGCGGCAGGCACGACCCGCGCCACCAGCCCCGATCGCTCAGCTTCGGCCGCGTCCATCATCCGCCCGGTCAGGCACATCTCCATCGCCTTGGCTTTGCCGACAGCCCAGGTGAGGCGCTGCGAGCCGCCCATGCCCGGAGTCACGCCGAGCTTGATCTCGGGCTGGCCGAATTTCGCCGAATCCGCGGCAATGATGAAATCGGCCATCATCGCCACTTCGCAGCCGCCGCCGAGCGCATAGCCGGCGACCGCGGCGATCCACGGCTTGCGGGTTGCGGTGACCTTCTCCCATCCGGCGAAAAAATCGGCGGAATACATGTCGGCGAAGCCCTGACCCTGCATCTCCTTGATGTCGGCGCCGGCGGCGAAGGCCTTCTCGGAGCCGGTCAGCACCAGGCAACGCTGGCTGTCGTCCGCATCATATTTGCCAAAGGCGTCGATCAGCTCCTTCAGAACTTCGCTGTTGAGCGCGTTGAGCGCCTGCGGGCGGTTCAAGGTGACCAAAGTCACCGCGCCGCGCTGCTCGACCAGGATCGTGTCGTATTTGCTCATTCAAGCGGCCTCCGGAAATGGCGTCCACGCTTCGGTCTCGGGCAGCGGCGCGAACAGGACGTCGAGCATCTCGTCCGTAACTTCCTCGGGCGTCGCAGGGTCCCATTTCGGACTATTGTGCTTGTCGATCAGCAGCGCGTGCACGCCTTCACGAAAATCGTGGGTGCGCACCACCCGCCCGGCGAGCGCATATTCCGCTTTCATCTCGTCGGTGAAATTGGCTCGGGTGCTGCCCTCGGCCAGCAGCCGCAACGAGACCTTGCATGACAGCGGGCTCTTGGTGCCCAGAGTCATTCGCTCGGTCTCGGCCCATGCGCTCTCGTCGGCGTCGAGCGCGGCGATGACTTCCTCAAGCCGATCGGAGGCGAACAGCCTGGCGATCGCCGGCAAGTTCGCCGCGATGCGCGGCTCGGGAAAAGTGACGGACGCCGCTCCGAGCGTGCCCTTGAGGCGCATCGGCGCCCTGATGATCCGCTCGACCAGCTCGGGCAGCGCTGATTGCTCGACGTAATGCGTCGAGAGGTGAAGGTAGCAGCACTCCGCGCCGTCGAGCCGCGCGCCGGTCAGCGCCATGAACTGGCCGACCCGGCCGGGGAGATGATGCGACAGATACCAGCCGCCGCCGACGTCGGGGAATAGGCCGATCCCGGTCTCGGGCATCGCCAGCCGGGTGTTCTCGGTCGCCACGCGACAATCGCACGGCAGCGCGATCCCGACGCCGCCGCCCATGGTGATCCCGTCCATGACCGCGATCGTGGGCTTGGGGTAGGTGAACAGCAGCTGGTTCAAGCGGTATTCGGCGAAGAAAAAGCGCTTGGCCTCGCTCGCATCCTCCCAGCCGCTGCGCGCAAGCATCACGACATCGCCGCCGGCACAGAAGCCGCGCCCTTCGGCATGGTCGATCAGCACGAGCTTGATATCCGGGTCGGCGCGCCATCTGAGGAGCGCGGTGCTCATTACCTCGCACATGCCGGTGGTCAGCGCATGGATCGCCTTGGGGCGGTTTAAGCGGATCCGGCCGACCCCCCGCTCGGAACTGATCAGGACGTCGTCGCTCACTCGTGCCCCCTGCCGTTCGCCCCGAGCGAAGTCGAGGGGCGTAAGCCGGGACTTGTCTCGACTTCGCTCGACACGAACGGAGTCACTGGCGAAGCAGGTCGCGGCTGACGATCACGCGCATGATCTGGTTGGTGCCTTCGAGGATCGAATGCACGCGCAAATCGCGCCAGAAACGCTCGATCGGATAATCCTGGAGATAGCCGTAGCCGCCATGAAGCTGCAGCGCGCGGTCGACCACCGACGAGCCGGTATCGGTCGCGAGCCTTTTGGCCATCGCCGCGAAGCGGGTCTTGTCCGGCGCATTGGCGGTGACCTTGGCCGCGGCGACATAGAGCAGGTAGCGCGCGGCCTGGAGCTCGGTGTCCATGTCGGCAAGGGTGAACTGGGTCGCCTGGAAATCGGCGATCGGCGAGCCGAACTGCTTGCGGTCCTTGGTGTATTTGATCGCCTCGTCGAGGCAGCGCTGCGCCCCGCCCAGCGAGCAGGCGCCGATGTTGATGCGCCCGCCGTCCAGCCCCATCATCGCGATCCGGAAGCCTTCGCCCTCGGCGCCGACGCGGTTGGCGACCGGCACCCGGACCTCGTCGAGATTGACCTGGGCAGTCGGCTGGGAATGCCAGCCGAGCTTCTTCTCCTGGGCGCCGAAGCTGACGCCCTTCATATCCTTGTCGATGACCAAGGCGGTGATGCCCTTGGGCCCTTCCTCGCCGGTGCGGACCATGGTCACGTAGATCTCGTTCTCGCCGCCGCCCGAGATGAAGGCCTTGGATCCGGAGACGACATAATGGTCGCCGTCGAGCACCGCTTTGGTCTTCAAGGCCGCCGCGTCGGAGCCCGACGACGGCTCGGTCAGGCAATAGCTGCCCATCCGCTCCATGGTGATCATCGAGGGGAGATATTTGTGCTTGATCTCCTCGCCGCCGAAGCGGTCGATCATCCACGCCGTCATGTTATGGATCGAGATGAACGCGCTGGTCGACGGGCAGCCGTAGGCCATCGCCTCCATGATCAGTGCAGCCTCGAGCCGGCCGAGGCCGATTCCGCCGCTTTCCTCCGAAACGTAAATCGCTCCGAAGCCGAGCTCGGCCGCCTCGCGAATCGTGTCCCTGGGGAAAATGTGCTTCTCGTCCCATTCCGCTGCGAACGGCGTGATCGCGTCCGCCGTGAACTTGCGCGCCATCTCCTGGATCTGGAGCTGGTCGTCGGTCAGGTCGAACTGGGTCATCGCGCGGGCGGCATTAGGGTGAGGCTCCGCTGTCAGCAAGTCTAACTCCCTCCCCTCAGATGGGGAGGACCGGGGAGGGGTGATGTTTGAAGCGGGGCTCGAAGTTCACCCCCACCTAACCTCCCCCATCCAGGGGGAGGGATTTCAAGCCGTCGGTTCTTCCTCAAGCAACCCCTCGAAGCGCAGCACGTGGCGCACCGAGGCGCGCTCGAGCATGCGGGTCCGGAACGCCTGAAGGTTGGGCCAGCGATCGAGCCCGATCATCTTCTCGGCCCAGCCGGTGATCACGAACAGATACGGATCGGCGATCGTCAGCTCTTCGCCGCACAAGTACGGGCCCTTTCCGAGCTGGCCATCGACGTAATCCAGCCGCTGGCCGATCAGCTCGATGAACAAGCGCTTGGTCTCCTCGCCGGCATTGGGCTTGAACAGCGGGGCGAAGCTCTTGTGTAGCTCGGTGGTGATGAAATTGACCCATTCGAGCACACGGTAGCGGCGGAACTGGCCGATCGGCGGAAGCATCTCGGTCGCGCTCGACCGGTCGCCGAGATATTGCAGGATCACGGCGTTCTCGGTGAGCACGTCGCCGCTGTCGAGCTCTAGCGCCGGAACCGAGCCCTTGGGATTGATCTGGAGGTAGGACGAGCCGTCCTCCAGCGTCTTGCTCTTCAGATTCACTTTGGCGGCTTCATGGTCGAAGCCGAGCTCGTGGAGGACGATGTGCGGCGCCTGGGAGCAGGCGCCCGGCGAATAGTAGAGTTTCATGTGCGCGGCTCCTCTCAGTCGCCGTTGTTGCTGACATAATTGACGTCGGGATTGTCCTCGCCGTTGGCAAGCTGGTTGGAGGGCGTCGCGCTGCTTTCGTCGGGGGGCAGCGCCTCGATGTCGGCATTGGCCATCACGCCATTGTCGATAATGATGTTCTGCTCGGGCTGAGGCTGCTTGTGGCACGCGGCCGTCAGCGCGACCCCGGCCAGCAACATGGTCTTCAACCCAGCGCGCATGGCATCACTCCCGCGTCGATTGTTATGGGGGAGGAACGCTCGACGCTAAGGCCGTATCCCTGCGTTCACCCCATCGTCGGGATCATGAAGGCTTCCTTGTTCGGAGCCTCGGCGAAGCCGTCGGGCCAGCGCTGGGTGACCGTCTTGACCTTGGTCCAGAAGCGCACGCCCTCGGGCCCGTGCTGGTTGATGTCGCCGAAGCCCGAGCGCTTCCACCCGCCAAAGGTGTGATAGGCGACCGGCACCGGGATCGGGATATTCACCCCAACCATCCCGACATTGACCCGCGCCGCGAATTCGCGCGCGGCATGGCCGTTGCGGGTGAAGATCGCGACTCCGTTGCCGTACTGGTGCTGCGAGGGAAGGTTCACCGCCTCCTCGAAGTTCCTGGCGCGGACCATCTGCAGCACAGGGCCGAAAATCTCTTCCTGGTAGGAGCGGAAGCTCGGCTTCACATGGTCGAAAAAGGTCGGGCCAATGAAGAAGCCTTCTTCATGCCCCTGGAGCCTGAAGCCGCGGCCGTCGACCACCAGCTCGCCGCCTTCGTCGATGCACATCTGGATATAATCCTCGATCCGCTTCTTGTGCGCGGCGTTGACCACCGGGCCGTAATGCGCGTCGGGATCGGTCGAAACGCCGACGCGAAGCCCTTCGATCGCCGGGATCAATTTGGCGCGCAGCGCATCGGCGGTGTCGTCGCCGACCGGCACCACCACCGGAAGCGCCATGCACCGCTCCCCGGCCGAGCCGAAGGCGGCTCCGGCGAGGTCGTTGACGACCTGGTCGAGGTCGGCGTCGGGCATGACGATGCCGTGGTTCTTGGCGCCGCCGAACGCCTGGACCCGCTTTCCGTTCGCGGTGCCGCGCGAGTAAATGTAATGCGCGATGTCGGACGAACCGACGAAGCTCACCGCCTTGATGTCGTCATGGTCGAGGATCGCGTCGACCATTTCCTTGTCGCCGTGGACGACCTGGAGGATGCCGTCGGGCAGGCCCGCCTCCTTCATCAGCTCGGCGAGCATCACCGGCACGGTCGGGTCGCGCTCGGACGGCTTCAGGATAAAGGCATTGCCGCAGGCGATCGCCGGGCCGAACATCCACATCGGGATCATCGCCGGGAAGTTGAACGGCGTGATTCCGCACACGATGCCGAGTGGCTGGCGCATCGAATAGACATCGATGCCCGGTCCCGCGCCTTCGGTATATTCGCCTTTGAGCGCATGCGGGATGCCGCATGAGAATTCGATCACCTCGAGGCCGCGCTGAACGTCGCCGCGGGCGTCGGCGAGGACCTTTCCGTGCTCCGACGAAAGCGCGTGCGCCAGTCGGTCCATGTTCGCTTCAACCAGCTCCTTATACTTGAACATGACCCGCGCGCGGCGCTGCGGGTTGGTCGCGGCCCACGGCGGAAGCGCTGCATTGGCCGCGTCGACGGCGCGCTGAAGATCGGCCGCGGTGCCGAGGCGAACATGGGCCTGGACCTGGCCCTGGTTGGGGTCGAACACCTCGCCCTGTCGCTCTCCGCTGGCGAACGTGGAACCGCCGATGAAATGGTCGATGCTGCGCAACATGGAAACGCGTCCTGATTGAAGTGAGTTGGGGTCGCGGCTCCCCTAGACCCGGGCAGCGGCAAATGCCAGTTGCGCGAGCCGGGAAGAGGGAGAGTCGCGATGCGTCAATTTGTCGTCCTTTCGAGCCTGCTGCTGCTCGGCGCGGCGCCGCCGCCATCTCCGGACGCCAAGCTGCGCGCGATCGTCGCACCGGTCAGCGTGGCGCAGCTCAAACATACCGTCGAAATCCTGGTGAGCTTCGGGACCCGCCACACGCTCTCCTCGCAGACCGACCCCAAGCGCGGGATTGGCGCGGCGCTCAGCTGGGCGGAAAGCGAATTCGGCCGCTATTCGGCGGCGTGCGGCAATTGCCTGACCGTCGGCCGCGCGAGCGACACCTTCACCGGCGCGCGCGTGCCCACCCCGACCAAAATCACCGACGTGTTCGCGATCCAGCGCGGCACGGAACGGCCCAACGACGTGGTGATCATCACCGGCCATATCGACAGCCGCGTCACCGACATCATGAACGCCAACGCGTTCGAGCCCGGAGCCAACGACGACGGCTCGGGCGTCGCGACGCTGATGGAGGCGGCGCGCGTGCTCTCGAAGCACAAGTTCCCCGGCACCATCGTCTATGCGGCGCTGATGGGCGAGGAGCAGGGGCTCTACGGCGGCAAGGTCATGGCGGCTTACGCCAAGGCGCAGGGCTGGAACGTCATCGCCGATTTGAACAACGACATCATCGGCAACAGCTGCTCGTCGGACGGCGTATGCGATTCGACCCACGTCCGCGTGTTTTCCGAAGGGCCGCGCTGGCAGGGGCACGAGGATTTGGCGGCGCAGCAGCGCAGCCTCGGCGGGGAGAACGACAGCCCGTCGCGCAACTTCTCGCGCTATCTCGACAGCCTCGCCGACCGGCTGAAGATCGGGCTCGACGTGCGCCAGGTGTGGCGCAACGATCGCTTCGGGCGCGGCGGCGACCATAGCGATTTCCTGGACGTCGGCTTTCCCGCGGTGCGCCTGACCGTCGCGGTCGAGAATTACGACTGGCAGCACCAGGACGTGCGGGTCGAGAACGGCAAGCACTATGGCGACACGCCCGACCATATGGACTTCGCTTATTTGGCGAAGGTCGCCAAGCTGAACATCGCGGCGTTGGCGGCGATGGCCAGCGCCCCGCCGCCGCCCGAGCCGAAGGTCGAAGGGGCGGTGGCGACGGATACGACGGTGAGTTTCAAACCAGTGGCAGGGGCGGACGACTACATTGTTCGCTGGCGCGCCACCGACTCGAATCAATGGCAGCACTCAAATCGAGGACAGCCAGTGAAAACCGGAGGTTGCATTAGGATTGAGGAAGTTCGGATTCCGCAAGCCCGGGATTTGATTGGCACCTACCAATGCTACCTCTTCCACATCCGCGTCGACGACTGGGTGTTCGGCGTTTCGTCGCTCAGCAAGGACGGGTTCGAGAGCCCGGTTGCCTCAGCCGTACCGGGCGGGGCGTTCAAACCCTACGTCGCGCCGGAGAAGAAGCCCTAACCGTCACCCCGGCCTTGAGCCGGGGTCCATGAACACGACCTTCTGATTACTCGCACGCTGATGTTCATGGATCCTGACTTTCGCCAGGATGACGGTAAGGAGACCCATGCCCCGCAAGCGCACCGCCGGACTGCCCAGCCGCAAGCAGATCCTCGACTTCATCGCCTCGTCCGACCAGCCGGCCGGCAAGCGCGAGATCGCGCGCGCGTTCGGGCTGTCGGGGCAGGACAAGATCGACCTGAAGCGCTTGCTCAAGGACATGGCCGACGAGGGGCTGATCGACGCATCGCCCGGCCGCGCCTTCCACCAGGCCGGCGGCGTGCCCAAGGTCACCGTGCTGCGGGTCCAGTCGGTCGACGACAGCGGCAATGTCTGGGCGGTGCCCGAGCAATGGCACGCCGAGACCCCGCCGCCGCGGCTGCGGATCATGGAACGTGGGTGGCGAGGCGCGCTCGGGATCGGCGACCGCGTGCTTTGCCGGACCGAGCAAAAGGGCGAGAGCTTCATTGCTCATCCACTGAAGAAGCTCGCGAGCTCGGCCGAGCTGGTGCTCGGCGTGGTCCGCGAGGAAGGGCCGCGCTTCTGGCTGTCGCCGGTCGACAAGAAGGAGCGGCGCGAGCTTCCGATCCACGAATTGAAGGACGCCGAAGTCGGAGATCTCGTGCTGTGCGAAGTGACCGGCCGCCCGCCGCGGGCCAGCGCGCGGGTCGACGCCGTGCTCGGCGACCCGTTCGCCCCGCGCAGCTTTTCGCTAATCGCGATCCACAAGCATGGCCTGCGCCACAAATTCGCGCACGAAGCGATCGATGAAGCCCACCGCGTCGCCAGGCTGCCGCTGGGGGCACGCGAGGACCTGACCCATTTGCCGATCGTCGCCATCGACCCCGAGGATGCGCGCGACCATGACGACGCGATCTGGGCGGAAGCCGACGGCGAGGGCGGGTGGAACGCGATCGTCGCGATCGCCGACGTCAGCTTCTACGTCCGCCCGGGATCGGAGCTCGACCGTGAGGCCCGCGTGCGCGGCAACAGCGTCTATTTCCCCGACCGCGTGGTGCCGATGCTGCCCGAGGAACTGTCGGCCGACATCTGCTCGCTGAAGGCCGGCGAGGTCCGCGCGGCCATGGCGTGCCATCTCAAAATCGCGAAGGACGGCTCGTTAAAGGGCTGGCGCTTCACCCGTGCGAAGATTTGTGTCGCAGCAAATATTGCCTACGAAGATGCTCAGGCCGCGATCGACGCCGCCGGCGAGGAACGGATCGAAGTTTCATCGCCGACCTGCGCCATGCCGCCGATCGAAGGCCGGGTCCCGAACGCGCTGGTCGAGCGGGCATTGAAGCCGTTGTGGGGCTGCTGGCGGGCGCTGCTCGCCGACCGTAATAAGCGCCAGCCGCTCGAGCTCGATATCCCCGAACGCCGGGTTATGCTCGACGAGAAGGGGCGGATCATGTCGATCGCGCCGCGCGACCGGCTCGACGCCCACCGGCTGGTCGAGGACTATATGATCGCCGCCAATGTCGCCACGGCGCGCGCGCTCGAGGCGAAAAAGGCTCCGGTCATGTACCGCGTCCATGAGCCGCCAAGCCGCGAGAAATTGGTCGCGCTCAAGGATTATCTCGCGACCTTCGGGATCGAGTTCGCGCTGGGCCAGGTGGTGAAGCCCGCCACCTTCAACCGCATCATCGAGCGCGTCGGCGACGGCGACGGGCGCGTGGAGATCATGGAGCAATTGCTGCGCACCCAGATGCAGGCGCGCTACGCGCCCGAGCGGCTCGGCCATTTCGGGCTGGCGCTCGCGACCTACGCCCATTTCACGTCGCCCATCCGGCGCTACGCCGACCTGCTCGTTCACCGCGCGCTGGTCAGCGCCTACAAGCTCGGCGACGGCGGGCTGCCGCGCGGCGAGGACGAGAAGTTCGAGGCGATCGGCGAGCAGATTTCGATGCTCGAGCGGCGCGCGATGGAGGCCGAGCGCGACACGGTCGACCGCTATGTGGCGGCGTTCCTCGCCGACCAGGTCGGCCAGCTGTTCGCATGCCGGATCACCGGTGTTCAGCCGTTCGGCTTCTTCGTCACGGTCGAGGACTTGGGCGGTGACGGGCTGGTGTTCGCACGCGACCTGGGGCGCGAATATTTCCGCTACGACGAGGCGGCCAAACAGCTGGTCGGCGACGAGACCGGCGAGACCTACCGCATCGGCCAGCGTCTGACGCTGCGCCTCGCCGAAGCCAATCCGGTCTCGGGCTCGCTGCGGTTTGAGTTGCCCGAAGGGAGCTACGGTAGACCGGCGGGTCCGCGCTCGGATCGCGTCCGATCCGGCGGTCGCCGCGGCCGTCCCGCCAACATCCGCCACAGCAATCGCAAGCGCCGCTGAATGGCCATCGCAACCTTTTCGCCTCAGCGGTATTGGCGCTTCAGCACAGAAAGGGCGCTCCCATGAGCAGGCACAAGATCGCGATCATCGTCGGCAGCCTTCGCGAGGGAAGCATCAACCGCAAGGTGGCGCGGTCGATCTGTGCGCTCCGCAACGACAATCTCGACTGCTCGATGATCGAAATCGGCGACCTTCCGCTCTACAATCAGGATCTCGACAGCAACCCGCCCGAGCAATGGGTCCGCTTTCGCCAGCAGGTTGCGGTCGCCGATGGCGTGCTGTTCGTCAGCCCGGAATACAACCGCGGCATACCCGGCGTGCTCAAGAACGCGATCGACGTCGGCTCGCGGCCCTACGGTCAGAGCGTGTTCGACAAGAAGCCGGCAGCCATCGTCACTGCCTCACCGGGGTCGATCGGCGGCTTCGGCGCCAATCACCAGATCCGCCAGGCCGGCGTATTCCTCAACATGCCCATGATGCAACAGCCGGAGGCCTATCTCGGGCATGTCAGCGACGACAGCTTTGACGAGAGCGGCTGCCTAAAGGAGGGGCCCTTGAAGGACCTGATCGTCGTCCTCGCCCATGCCTTCCATGATTGGGTCGACATGATCCTCCGCTCGCGTCAGCTGCTCGCCGAGGACTCCGCGCACGCCGCGCAGACGCGGCAGAAGCAACCGGCATAGGAAAGGGTCGAGACATGGAATTCACCTGGCTTTCGCGCTGGCAGCCGCAATTGCTGGCGCTACTCAGAATCGTCGCCGGCCTGCTGTTCCTGGAACACGGCCTGTCGAAATTCTTCGGCTTCCCGGTGCCGTTCCCGATGCATCCGCTGCCGCCGCTGCTGATGGCCGCCGGCGTGATCGAACTCGTCGGCGGAGCGCTGATCGCGATCGGGCTGCTCACGCGGCTGGCCGCGTTCATCGCTTCGGGCGAGATGGCGATTGCCTATTGGATGCAGCACTTTCCGCACGGCGGCTTCTGGCCGCTCGCCAACAAGGGCGAGGCCGCGATCCTGTTTTGCTTCGCGTTCCTGTACATCGCCGCGGCCGGTCCCGGCGCGTGGAGCATCGACGGCGCGAGGATGCGGAACGCGCCGATCAGGTGACTCTGGCGCGCTCGCGGAAACGCGGCTGGTCCCATTCGCGTGACGCGAGAATCTCGCCGAGGATCTCCGCCGCGCGGACCATCTCAGCGAAGCTGTTGTAAAGTGGGGCGAAACCGAACCGCATCAGGTCGGGCGCTCGAAAATCGCCAATCACGCCACGCGCAATCAGCGCCTGCATTATGGCATAGCCCTCATCGTGGGCGAATACGACGTGGCTGCCGCGGCGCGAACGCGGGCTCGCCAGCTGGACTTCGTTTCCGCAGCGCGCCTCGACCTCGGCGATAAACAGCTCCGACAGCGCGCGGCCCTTGGCCTCCACGTCGCGCATCGCGATGCCCGCGAACGTGTTGAGCCCGGCTTCGAGCGCGGCGAGGGCGAGGATTGACGGTGTGCCGGTGAGGAAGCGGGCGATCCCGCCCGCGGGCCGGTAATCATCGACGAACTCGAATGGATCGGCATGACCCATCCACCCCTGGAGCGGCGATTCGAGCCGGTCCTGCAGGTGCTCGGCAACAAACAAGAACGCCGGCGCGCCCGGCCCGCCGTTCAGATATTTGTAGCCGCAGCCGACGGCGAGGTCGCAACCGTCAGTGTTGAGGTTGAGCTCAATGGCTCCGGCGCTGTGCGACAGGTCCCAGACCGTCAGCGCGCCGGCGGCGTGCGCGATCTCGTTGATGGCGCGCATGTCGTGAACCGCCGCGCTGCGGTAATCGACCTGGGTCAGGGTCACGACCGCGGTGTCCTCATCGATCGGACCAGCGACTTCGCTGGCGGCAACGGCCTTCAATTTGAGGCCGAGCATCTCGGCGAGTCCCTGCGCCACATACAGGTCGGTCGGGAAATTGTGCCGCTGGGTCAGGATCGTGCAGCGATCGGGCCGCGCACGGACCGCAGCGGCGAGCAATTTGAATAGAGTGACGCTGGTCGAATCGGCAATCAGCAGCTCATTGGGCCTGGCCCCGACGATCGGCGCCAGCTTGGCGGCGACTCGCATCGGGGCGTCAATCCAGCCGTGCCTGTTCCAGCTGGCGATCAGGTCCTCGCCCCATTCGGCTTCGGCCGTCTCGCGCAGCTCGTCCATCGTCGCGGCCGGCAGCGCACCCAAGGAATTGCCGTCGAGATAGATGATATTTTCGGGAAGCCGGAATCGCTGGCGGGTGAAGGCCAATGGGTCGGCGGCGTCGAGGGCCTTGGCTTCTTCCAGCTTCATTCTTCGTCATCCCGGACTTGATCCGGGATCCATGGACACGGCTGATGAGAATTGGCTGGATGGGTGTTCATGGATTCCAGCTTTCGCTGGAATGACGGTCGGTGGCCAGTCACAGCTTGGGCAGCGTCACGCCCTTCTGCCCCATATATTTGCCGGCGCGGTCGGCGTAGCTCACCTCGCACGGCTCGTTGCCCTGGAGGAACAGGAACTGGCACGCGCCTTCGTTGGCATAGACCTTAGCGGGGAGCGGCGTGGTGTTCGAGAATTCGAGCGTAACGTGACCCTCCCAGCCGGGCTCCAACGGAGTGACGTTCACGATGATTCCGCACCGCGCATAGGTCGATTTGCCGAGGCAGATGACGAGGATATCGCGCGGAACCCGGAAATATTCGACCGTTCGCGCCAGCGCGAAGCTGTTGGGCGGGATGATGCACATGTCGGTCTTGCGGTCGACGAAGCTGTTGTGGGCAAAGTCCTTGGGGTCGACCAGCGCATTGTCGACGTTGGTGAAGATCTTGAACTCGTCCGCGACGCGCGCGTCATAGCCATAGGACGACAGGCCGTAGCTGATGCAGCCTTCGCGCCGCTGGGCCTCGACGAACGGCTCGATCATGCCCTGCTTCTGCGCGGCCTCGCGAATCCAGCGGTCGGACAAAATCGCCATTGGGAGTGCCTAACGGGCCGGTTGGAAGGCATCAATTTGGCGCCGATTATTTCTGTGGATGGAGCGCGTGTGACAAATTCCGGACTTCTCGCGGACGGCATTGCGATTCGTGCACATTCAATCCACAGCCGCTACCGGTTGTGCTATGTTTGTTCTCGTTGGGTGCGGGGCCGCTCCAGCGTAGTGGAATCGTCATGGCAGAAATCGTGCGTATCGCCGATCCGGCCCAGCCGGTCGGAACCCCATCGCTCCCCCAGAATATCGAGGCCGAGGCCGCGCTATTGGGCGCGCTGATGATCGACAACCGGCTGGTCGAGGACGTCCAGCTCAAGCTCCAGCCGCACCATTTCTTCGAGCCGCTGCACGGCCGGATCTACGAAGCCATCCTGCGCATGACCGACTCCAACCGGATCGCCAATCCTGTGACCCTGCGCCCGCTATTTGATTCCGATGACGTAATGAAAGAGGTTGGCGGGCCCGCATATTTGGCGCAATTAACGGGATCGGGCGCGGCTGTGATTGGCGCTCGGGACTTCGCACAACAGATCTACGATCTGGCGTTGCTTCGAGCACTCATCGGCGTGGGTCGCGACCTGGTCGAAGGCGCGCTCGACACGAGTGAGGAAGTTGCCCCCCTCGCTCAAATCGAGCGCGCCGAGACCGAGTTATACAAGGTGGCGGAAGAGGGGGGAGCCGAGGGCAAGGCCAAGTCCTTCTCCGACGCCACCAAGGAAGCCTTGGAGATGGCTGAGCGCGCGCTGAATAGCGGCGGCCATCTCTCGGGAATCACGACCGGTTTAGACAGCCTCAACAGCAAGATTGGCGGACTTCACAAGTCCGACCTGATCATCGTCGCCGGCCGCCCCGGAATGGGCAAGAGCTCGCTCGCCACCAACATCGGTTTCGCCGCCGCGCAGCGCTTCCTGCGCGATGCCGAGGACGGCATCGAACCGGCGAAATCGGCCGGCTCTCCGGTCGCCTTGTTCAGCCTCGAAATGTCGGCCGACCAGCTCGCGACTCGAATCCTCGCCGAGCAGTCGGGCATCAGCTCCGAGAATTTGCGGATGGGCAAGATCAGCCAGCAGGAGTTCCGCCAGCTCGCCCGCGCTGCCGCCGAGCTGCAAAGCCTGCCGCTGTACATCGACGACACGCCGGGCCTGACCATCGCCGCGCTCCGCACCCGGGCGCGGCGGCTGAAGCGCCAGAAGGGCATCGGGATGGTCATCATCGATTATCTCCAGCTGCTCCAGGGCACGGGCAAGAACAGCAACGACAACCGTGTCCAGGAAATCTCGGAGATCAGCCGGGGCCTCAAACAGCTCGCCAAGGAATTGGACGTGCCGGTGATCGGCCTGTCGCAATTGTCCCGCGCGGTCGAGCAGCGCGAGGACAAGCGCCCGCAGCTCTCGGACCTTCGCGAATCGGGCTCGATCGAGCAGGACGCCGACATCGTGCTCTTCATCTACCGCGAGGATTATTACATCGCCGCGCGCGAGCCCAAGGCGCCCAAGGACGACGACGAGATCAAGATCGTCGAAGCCTACCAGCAGTGGCAACAGGACATGGGCCGGGTCTATGGCCTCGCCGAAGTCATCGTCGCCAAGCAGCGCCACGGCTCGACCGGCAAGGTCCGCCTCAAGTTTGATAGTCGCATCACCAAGTTCAGCGACACCGCCGACGAGGCCTATTTGCCGGAATTCCGCGGCTAATCGCCTGCTCTGCTCGGGGAGGGGGGATGAGGGCGCCGGCTTAGGTCCGGCGCCCTCAGTCGTTGAGGGGTTTCTACGGCCCGATGTCCGTTGACTTGGGCTGTGTCACGATCTTGCGCGTTGGGCCCGGTTGGAGCTTGAGCGCGCGCGCGACATTGTCGTCCCAGCCATAAGTGTCCTGGCGGAATTGCACCCGCGACCCGTCCCAGAAGGCGGTGTGGTAGAGCAGCCGCACCGGGATCCCCTCCCTAAGCTTCACGAACTTCTCGTCCGTGCCCGCCATCGCCTGCTCGAATTGGTCCGCCACGCCCTGCTCGCTCGCGATGGCCTGCGCGAAGCCAATTGCGTCCTGGATGCGCACGCAGCCGTGGCTGCGGTGGCGTTCGGGCAGCGCGAACAACGCCTTGGCCGGCGTGTCGTGAAGGTAGATTTGCTGCGGGTCGTTAAGGTCGAACTTGACGTACCCAAGCGAGTTCTTGGGTCCCGACAGCTGGACCAGCCGGCCGTTCTGGAACGTCATGTCGTTCGCCTCGAAATACGCTTGGCCTTTGTCGGCGAGCTCGTCCTTCACGATCGAATCCGGAATCCGCCAGATCGGGTTGGCGACTAGCTGGACCATCGGCGCCTCGATCTGAGGGGTCGGCTTCTCGGGCTCGCCGACGACGACGTCGCGGTGGTCGGCATGCTCACCGTCGCGCCAGTAATCGAGGAAGGCGGCGGCGGTGTTGACGTCGATCCGGGTCTGCGGCGGCTGGCGCTGCTCCCAGCGCAGCCGTTCCATGGCGATCGCGGTCTGGCGGGCGCGGTAGGCGGGACCAGCGTTGAGCGCGTCGAGCGTGTCCCCGCCGATCACTCCGTCGGCCTTGAACCCGAACTCGTCTTGCAGTTTGCGGACGGCGGCCACCAGGTCGGGCGAATAACGCGTCGAATGGGGTGGAGCGGCTTGCGTCGCCGAATTGCGCGTATCCGGCTGCTGCGGTTGCGGTGCTCCGAGATATCCTACCGCCCGTAAGGCGGCGGCGACGGCGGGAACGCGCGGGTCGCTAGCGCCGGGCCTGATCGGCTTGCCGTCGGGCACCGGCTGGAATTGGCCCTGCGACGCCAGCTGCAGGAAATGGAGGTGCGCCTGGCTAAGCGCGCGATATTCGTCCGTCTGCGGCGTTAGCGAAGCGAGCCATTCGCCGACCTTGCCGTCCTGGATCGCCTGCTTCAGGCCCTGGCGAACGTCGACCTTCGTCCGTGCGACTGTATAGACGTCGTGAAGCTTGACCGGGTCGGCATAGCCGTTGGCGAGCGCCGAGGCATAGTTCGCCGCGGCTTGTGCCAAGGCCGCGCCATCCTCGCCGCCTTTCAGGAACAGCTCGGGCCTGAGCCCGTTGGCCGGCGCCTGCGCGATTGCCTCGCGCAGCTGCCTGCTGGCCTTTGAGTCCAACGTCAATTCAGGCGCGGCAGTGGTTGCGGCAGCGGTCTGGTTAGGGGGATTCCCTGCCTGGTTGCAGGCGGGGAGAACGACGGTGAACAGGGCAAGTATCAGGGCCTTGCCGGGCCGCGGACGCATCTTCACGGACGGCTGAACGCGAGGACCGCCGAAAGCGATCCATCCCCCTGCGGTTAGTCTTCCATCATATTGGGGTCGCGCAGGCCTTCACCGATCGCCCCGCGCGGCCGGTCGGCCTCGCTGCTGGTCACCGGATAAGCGCAATAATCGGCGGCGTAGAAGGCGCTCGGGCGGTGGTTGCCGGACAGGCCGATCCCGCCGAACGGCGCATTGGACGGGGCGCCGTTGGTCGGCTTGTTGCGGTTGATCACGCCGGCGCGGACGTTCGCCCAGAATTTGTTGTAAAGCTCCGGCCCGCCGCCGATCAGGCTCGCGGCGAGCCCGAAGCGGGTGTTGTTGGCTTCATCGATCGCAGCGTCGAAATCCTTGACCCGGATCATCTGCAGCACCGGCCCGAAAATCTCCTCGTCAGGGCGGTCCCCGACGTCGGTCACGTCGATCAGTGCGGGCGTCAGGTACGGCCGCTCCACAAACGGCCGGTCGAGCCGCCGGATCGGCTTGCCGCCCTTCATCATCAGGTTGAGCCACTGCTCCTGCACGTGGTCGGCGGCGGCGAGGTCGATCACCGGCCCCATGAACGGCTGGGGACCCGCGAACGGATGGTCGACGATCATCCGGTCGATGAGCTTGGTGATGGCGTCGAGCAGCTCGCCGTGCTTGCCGTCCTCAACGATCAGCCGCCGCGCCGCGGTGCAGCGCTGGCCGGCGGTCAAATAGGCCGACTGGACGACCATCATCGCCGCCGCCTCGATATGCTTCGAATGCCACACGACCAGCGGGTTGTTACCGCCCAGCTCGAGCGCGAGGATCTTGTGCGGAAATTCCGAGAACTGGCGGTGGAGCGATTGGCCGGCGCGCGCCGATCCGGTGAACAGCAGCCCATCGATCCCGGGCTCGGCGGCTAATCGCTTCCCCTGCTCGGGGCCGCCGATCAGCAGCCGCACGACGCCTTCGGGGATCTTCGCCGCGTGAAAGCAGTGGACGAGGAATTCGCCGGTCGCCGGAGTCTTCTCCGACGGCTTGAACACCACCGCATTGCCGGCGATCAGCGCCGGGACGATGTGGCCGTTGGGGAGGTGCGCCGGGAAATTGTACGGCCCGAGCACGGCGAGCACGCCGTGGGGCTTGTGGCGGAGCGCGATCTTGTTGCCGAGCGCGGCTTCGAGCTTTCGTTGCGGAGTGCGCTCGGCATAGGCCTCGATCGAAATCTCGACCTTGTTGACCACCGCGCCGACTTCGGTCCGCGCTTCCCAAAACGGCTTGCCGGTTTCGCGCGAGATCAGCTCGGCGAATTCCTGTTCCTTCTTGCGGACCACGTTGGCGAAGCGGCGCACCGCCTCGATCCGGTAAGCGACCGAATGCGCGACCCAGCCTGGCCAGGCGGCGCGCGCTGCGGCGACTTCAGCCGAAGCGTCGCCGATCGCACCCGACCAGACGTGCTCGCCCGTCGCCGGATCGGTCGAAACGAGAGTTCCCGGCCCTCCTATGCGCTTCACATCCTGCGCTTGCTCTTCAACTCGCCGGTGCATCTTGCTCCATCGCCTCGCCCATACGCCGGATCGCTCTAACCTTGTCCTCGAACGGCTGCCAGTCGTCGCTCTGCGATATTGCCGACCAGATGGCCTCGACTTCCTCGATGTGTATCGAGCACGGCGCCGCGTCGGACCAATATGGGTGCGCGCGAGGCTGTTTGCGCCCTTTGAGCGTGGCCGCCAATTCGCGGAACGGCTCGGACGGATAGCGCGCCTTTCCGGGATCGCGCCCGCCGCGCCAGTCGAAGAAGAGGCGGTCGATCGGCGCTTCGCGCGACGCCAGCGCCCTGATCAGCGCGGCGGCGACCTCGCGGTCGTTATCGCCCTGAACGATGCCGAGGCGGCGGATCATCGCTTCGACCAAGGCATCCTCGAACCGCGCGCCCCAGCTGCTCAGAGCTTCGGACAGCGGCGGCGTTTCGGTTACCAGCGACAGGCAGCCGGCGAACTGGGCGAGATCCCAGTGGATCGCCTCGGGCTGCCGCGCGAAGGAATAGAGTCCGTAATGATCGAAGTAAGCCGCGGTGAAATCGGGATCCCAGTCGGGCGTGAAGCGCCACGGGCCGTAGTCGAAGCTCTCGCCGGTGATCGCGATATTGTCGCTGTTCAAGACGCCGTGGACGAAGCCGGCCGCGAGATAGGATGCGGCGAGCGTGGCAGTTGCCTGGCTGGTCCGATTGAACAGCCTCAGCGCATTCTCGGAATCGTCGGCTGACACTTGTTCGCCGTAGAGATTGGCGAGGCAGTAGCGAACCAGCGTCTTGATGTTCTCGACTTGCCCAAGGAAGGCGAGCCGCTGGAAGCTGCCGATGCGGATGTGGCCGTGGCTGAGGCGGGTCAGGACCGACGAGCGGGTCGGCGACGGCTCGTCGCCGCGCTCCAGTGCCTCCCCGGTCTCGAACAAAGCGAAGCTTTTCGACGTGTTCACGCCGAGCGCCTCGAGCATCTCGGTCGCGAGGATCTCGCGCAGCCCGCCTTTCAAGGTGAGCCGGCCGTCGGCCTGGCGGCTGTAGGGCGTCTGGCCCGAACCCTTGGTGCCGAAATCGAGCAGTCGGTCCTTGTCATCGCGCAGCTGGCCTAAGAGAAAGCCGCGGCCGTCGCCGATTTCCGGATTGTAGGCGCGGAACTGGTGGCCGTGATAGCGCAGCGCCAGCGCTTGGGTGAGATTGTCGGGCAGCGGCTCGAACCGGCAGAAATGCGCTTCCCAGCCCTTGTCATCGAGGTCACCTAAACCGACCCGTTCGGCCCAGCGCCGGTTGAGGAAGCGCGGGATCGCCTTGGGGAATTTTGCCGGCTCGACCGCGTCGTAGAAATCCGGCCCCAGCTCGAGGATTTTCGGGTCGGGGCGATAGGCGGCCATCGCCGCTTTAGGTGGTCACATTCTTCAGCTTGTCCAGCGCCGAGCTGTCGGGCTCGTCGGGCGCGATCGTTCCGGCAAACCGTCCGTCGCGGCCGTAGAGCAGGACCGTCGCAGTATGGTCCATCATATAACCGCCGCCAGCCATCGGATGTTTTGCGGCATAGATGCCGTACTGCTTCTTGACCTGGTCGATCTGGGCGACCGAGCCGGTGAGGCCAATGATCGGCGAATTGAACAAGGTCGCGTACTGGCCGACCAGCGCCGGCGTATCGCGCTCCGGGTCTGTCGTGATGAACACGATCTGGAAGGCTCTCTCGCCGCCCGCAGCCGCGCGCAGCTTGACCAGCCGCGCCAGCGTCGTCGGGCACACGTCGCCGCAATGGGTGAAGCCGAAGAAGATGGCGTAGGGCTTGCCCTTGAGCGCGGCACTCGAGAAGGGTTTGCCGTCGCTCGCCACCAACGTGAACGGTCCGCCGATGTTGGGCTCGGTCTTGTCGGCAGTCGACTGCGGCGGGTGGACCGTCGTGATTCTAATCAGCATCAGCGCACCGATTCCGGCAATCGCTAGCGCGACGAGGATCCAGGCCAGGATTCGGAACTGCTTCACAAGGGAAGGGGGCGGGGAATTCGGTGGTGCCATGGCGCCCCAGTCCCTAGGGCAGAGGGGCGGCGTTGATCAACCAAGTCGACACGGAAGCTTTGACCCTCATGGCCCGGCGTGGCAACGCGCTTGCCATGTCGGACAAGGGTCAGGGACAGGAGATTTGGGGCGGCCGTTTCGGCGGCAAGCCGTCCGATCTGATGACCGAGATCAATACCTCGATCCGCTTCGACAAACGACTGTGGCGCGAGGACCTTGCTGCGTCGAAAGCGCATGCCGCGATGCTGCGCGACGCCGGCATCCTGTCGAACGAGGATACCGAGGCGATCCTCCGTGGGCTCGATACGATCGCCGCCGAGTTCGAGGCGGATGGTGTGCCCGAGAATGCCGAGCTCGAGGACATCCACATGACTGTCGAGCACCGGCTTGACGAGCTGATCGGACCGGCGGCTGGACGCTTGCACACCGCGCGGTCGCGCAACGACCAGGTCGCGACCGACTTCCGGCTGTGGGTGCGGGGCGCCTGCGATGAAACGGTCGACGCGATCCGCGGGCTCCAGCGCGTTTTGGTTGAGCGCGCCGAGGAGCATGCCGAGACGATCATGCCGGGCTTCACCCACCTGCAGGTCGCCCAGCCGGTGACGCTCGGCCATCATCTGCTGGCTTATTATGAGATGCTGAAGCGCGACGTGTCGCGCTTTGCTGATGCCCGCGCGCGGATGAACGAGAGTCCGCTGGGGAGCGCGGCGCTGGCCGGCACCGGCTTCCCGATCGACCGCGATGCGACCGCTCAGGCGCTCGGCTTCACCAAGCCCATCGCGAACAGCCTCGACGCCGTCTCCGACCGCGACTTCGCGCTCGATTACCTCTCGGCCGCCGCGCAGTGCGGTCTGCACCTCTCGCGGCTGTCCGAGGAGCTGATCCTTTGGGCCAATCCCCAATTCGGCTTCGTCATATTGTCGGACAGCTTCTCGACCGGCTCGTCGATCATGCCGCAGAAGCGCAATCCCGACGCGGCCGAGCTGGTGCGCGGCCATACTGGGCGCCTGGTCGGAGCACTCACCTCACTCATGGTGACGATGAAGGGTCTGCCGCTCGCGTATTCGAAGGACATGCAGGACGACAAAGAGCCGGTGTTCGAGGCACGCGACCTGCTGACCATCTCGCTTGAGGCGCTCGCGGGGATGATCGAGACGATCACCTTCGTGCCCGAGCGGATGCGGGTTGCGGCGGCCGAGGGTTATTCCACCGCGACCGACCTTGCCGATTGGTTGGTGCACGAGGCAGGCGTACCGTTCCGCGAGGCGCACCACATCACCGGCCGCGCGGTCAAAGCCGCCGAGGAGCGCGGCTGCGGGCTCGCCGAGCTGTCCATCAAAGACCTGAAAGCCATCGATCGGCGCATCGACGAGCGCGTGTTCGACGTCCTCAGCGTCGACGCGTCGGTGCGCAGCCGCACTAGCTACGGGGGCACTGCGCCCGAACGCGTGCGTGAGCAAATTGCGACGGCGAAGAAGGACCTAGGACTCTAGCTTCCGCTGCCGCTGGGCCAGGGTGCGCAGCCGGAGCGCGCTCAGCTTGATGAAACCCGCCGCATCGCGCTGGTCGTAGGCGCTGCTGCCCTCCTCGAACGTCACTAGGTCCTGGTCGTAGAGCGACTCCTCGCTCTCCCGCCCAGTCACCGTCGCAAGGCCCTTGTAGAGCTTCATCGTGATCCGCCCGGTCACATGCTCCTGACTCTTGTCGATCAGCGCCTGGAGCATCTCGCGCTCGGGCGCGAACCAGAAGCCGTTGTAGATCAGGCTCGCGTAGCGCGGCATCAGCTCGTCCTTGAGATGCATCGCGCCGCCGTCCAGGGTGATGCTCTCGATGCCGCGGTGCGCGGCGAGCAGGATCGTCCCGCCCGGAGTCTCGTAGACGCCCCGCGACTTCATGCCGACGAAGCGGTTTTCGACCAGGTCGAGCCGGCCGATTCCATTGTCGTGGCCGAGCTGGTTGAGCTTCGTGAGCAGGGCTGCGGGCGACAATTTCTCGCCGTCGATCGCGACCGGATCGCCGCGCTCAAAATCAATGGCGATGACCGTCGGCTTGTCCGGAGCGTCTTCGGGCGAAATGGTGCGCTGGTGGACATATTCCGGCGCGTCGGCGGCCGGGTCCTCGAGAACCTTTCCTTCCGAAGACGAGTGCAAAAGGTTGGCGTCGATCGAGAAGGGTGCTTCGCCGCGCTTGTCCTTGGCGATCGGAATCTGGTGCTTCTCGGCAAAGTCCAAGAGCGCCTCGCGGCTGGTGAACTGCCATTCGCGCCACGGTGCGATGACGTGAATGTCGGGCTCGAGCGCGTAATAGCTGAGCTCGAAGCGGATCTGGTCGTTGCCCTTGCCTGTCGCACCGTGACACACCGCGTCGGCGCCGACTGCACGCGCGATCTCGATCTGGCGCCTGGCGATCAGCGGCCGAGCGATCGACGTGCCGAGCAGATACTGGCCCTCATAGAGGGTGTTGGCGCGAAACATCGGGAAGACGAAATCGCGGACGAACTCTTCGCGCAAATCCTCGATGAAGATGTTTTCCGGCTTCACGCCGAGCATCTCGGCCTTGCGCCGCGCCGGCTCGACCTCCTCGCCTTGGCCGAGGTCGGCGGTGAAGGTGACGACCTCCGCGTTATATTCGGTCTGCAGCCATTTGAGGATGATCGAGGTGTCGAGCCCGCCCGAATAGGCAAGCACCACCTTCAGCTTCTTGTTCGCCATTCTCTTCCCTTAGCGTGAGGTCGCGCCCATCAGCCACAGCAGCGCGCCGCGCGCCGTATGCATCCGGTTTGCCGCCTGGCGCCAGACCGCCGAGCGCGGCCCGTCGATCACCGCTGCGGTCACCTCCTCGCCGCGGTGGGCGGGGAGGCAGTGCATGAGCCAGGCGCCCGGCGCCTGTGCCATCAGCGCTTCGTCGACCTGGTAGGGCTCGAACGCCGCCCGGCGCTCGTCGCTATGCTCGTCGCCCATCGACACCCAGACATCGGTGTAGACGATATGCGCGCCCTCCACGGCCTCGTCAGGATCGGCAACCTGCCGGATGTCCCCGTCATCGAACCGGTAGCCTTCGGGGCTGGCGATCACGAAATCGGCGCCAAGCATCGCGCAAGCCTGGCCAAGCGAGCGCGCGACATTATTGGCCTCGCCGATGAAGGCGACGCGCGCGCCCTCGATGCGGCCGACAAGCTGCTGGATGGTCAGCAAATCCGCCAGCGCCTGGAGCGGGTGATCGGTGCCCGAGAGCATGTTGACGACCGGCGCGACGCCGACGCGCGCCATGCCTTCAAGCAACGCATGGTCGAACACCCGCGCAGCAATGATCGCGTGATAGCAAGCGAGCGTGCGGGTCACGTCCTCGACGCTTTCGCGAGCGCCGATGCCGAGCTCGGCCGGCTGAAGATAGACCGGATGGCCGCCAAGCTGGGCGACTGCCATCTCCATCGAATTGCGGGTGCGCGCGCTCGGCTTCTCGAAATAGAGCGCGACGCCTTGGTCCTGGAGCAGCCGCGGCGGCGCGGTTTGCTCAGATAGGGCAAGGATCGTCTCGAGGTCGCCCGCCTTAAGGTCGCGGATCGCGAGCAGATGCTTCACCAGCTCTGCTCCTTTTTGACCATCGTCCCGACGCCGTGGACAGTCAGAAGCTCGATCAGCAGCGAGTGCGGCACCCGGCCGTCGATGATGTGGGCAAAGCCGACTCCCTGGTCGACCGCATCGGCGCAGGCCCTTAGCTTGGGAATCATGCCCTTGCCGACCGATCCCGAGCCGATCCTTGTCCGTAGCTCGTCGGCACTCAGGCGCGGCACCAGCGTCGATTCATCGGCCGCGTCTTCGAGCAGGCCCGGAACGGCGGTCAAATAGACGATCTTTTCGGCGCCCATCGCGACCGCGATCGCCCGCGCCGCCTCGTCGGCATTGACGTTGTACGGCTGGCCATCGGCATTGGCGCCGACCGTCGAGATGACCGGCGTCAGCCCGTCGTCGAGCAGGCGATGAATGAGCTCGGCGCGGACGGCGGTGACGTTGCCGACAAAGCCGAGCGCGGAATCGGCCGGAGTGACGGTCAAGAGCCCCGCATCCTCGCCCGAAACCCCGACCGCGACCGGCTCGTCGCCGGCCTGGCTGTTGATCGTCGCAACGAGGTCGCGGTTGATCTTGCCGACGAGCACCATGCGCACGATCTCGAGCGTCTCGGCGTCGGTCACCCTCAGGCCGTCCTTGAACTCGGGCTCCTTGCCGACGCGGCGCAGCATGATGTCGACCTGTGGGCCGCCGCCATGGACCAAGACGCAGCGCACTCCGACGCTGCGCAGAAGCAGCACGTCCTGCGCCAGCGCCAGGTCGGATTCCTTGTCGATCGCCGCGCCGCCCAGCTTCACCACGATCGCCTTTCCGGCGAACTGGCGGATGTAGGGCAGGGCCTCGACGAGGACGCGCGCGGTTTCTGCGGCGGTCATGACGTCTTGCTATTCTCTTTGATGTAGCCCGGGCCGAGGTCGATCCCGATCACCCGCGCCGAGCCCTTGCCCGCGCCGAGATGAACCTCGATCGCGATTTCCTCGCCCATCATGTGCTCGGCCAGCGCCCGGCCGTCATGACCGATCGCCGTTCCGCCCTCGGCGACGACGATGTCGCCGTAAGCGACGCGCGAGCGGGACACGTCGAGCGCGACCCCGCATGAACCGGCGGCGGCGAGCAGCCGGCCCCAATAGGGGTCGCCGCCGTACCAGCTACATTTGACCAGATTGTTCTCGGCGATCGCCTTTGCCGCCTGCCTTGCTTCATTGTCGTTGCTGGCGCCGGTGACGACCAGCCGCGCGATCCGCGTCATTCCTTCGGCATCGCGCGCCATTTGCAGGGTCAGGTCCTCGCAGGCGGCGAGCACCGCCTTGGCGAATTCCTCCGGTTCGGCCTCTCCGCGCTTGCCCGAGGCGAGCAGCATCGCGGTGTCGTTGGTCGAGGTCGCGCCGTCGACGTTTAAGGTGTTGAAGGTCGCGTTCGACGCTTCCTTCAAAATGCGCTGCATCAGCTCGCGCGGAACCTCGGCGTCGGTGGTCAGGAACGCGAGCATCGTCGCCATGTTGGGCGCGATCATTCCGCAGCCCTTGGCCATCCCGCCGACGGTAAAGGTAGAGCCCTGGACCACGACCTGCTTGGGAATGCGGTCGGTGGTGAGGATCCCGCGCGCGGCATCGTCGGCGCCTCCGACCGACAGCTTGCCGGCCAGCCGGGGCGTCGCGGCGAGAATCGGCTCCATCGGCAGCGGCGTGCCGATGATCCCAGTCGAACAGACCAACACGTGCTTCACGTCGATGTGCAGCGCGCGCGCCGTGGCAGCCGCCATCAGCCGCGCATCGCGATGGCCGTTCTTGCCGGTCCCGGCATTGGCATTGCCCGAGTTGACGATCACCGCCGCCGCGCGCCCGCCGTTGGCGGCCAGCGTTGCGCGGTCGAGATCGACTGGCGGCGCCGCGAACTTGTTCTGGGTGAAGACGGCGGCGCACGGCACGGCCACGCGGTCCTCGGTCGCGATCATCGCCATGTCGAACCGCCGCTTCTTGATCCCGGCATGGCAGCCGGCGGCAACGAATCCTTTTGGTGAGGCGACGCTCATGGATAGACTCCGCATGGCGTCAGCCCGGCTGTTTCATCGAGGCCGAGCATGAGATTGGCACATTGGATCATCTGGCCAGCGGCCCCTTTCCCGAGATTGTCGATGGCGGAGATGGCGAGGATTCGGTTGGTCCGCGCGTCGTACCGCGCGGTGAGCTGGCAGCCGTTCGAGCCCGCGACCCACTTGGTTGCAGGCGGATCGGCAGAAACATGGACGAACGGCTCTTCCGCATAAGCGGCGTTGAGCACGGCAAGCGGATCACTGGGTCCTGTCGCCGCGCCGTAGCAGGTGGCGAGGATGCCGCGGCTCATCGGCGCGAGATGCGGGGTGAACAGCACCGTGGCGCCAAGCGCCATCTCCATTTCCGCAGTGTGGCGATGGCCGAGCAATCCGTAGGCGGAAAAGCTGCCGTCGACCGTGTTGAACGCGGTCGCTTCCTTCGCCTCGCGGCCGGCGCCGCTGACGCCCGAAGCGGCGTCGACGATCAGGCCTTGGAGTTCGACCAACCCCGCGTCGACAAAAGGTTTCAGCGCCAGGATTGCGGCGGTCGCATAGCAGCCCGCCGCCGCCGCTGCCTTGGCGCTGCGGATCGCGTCGCGGTTGAGCTCCGGAATCCCGTAAACGAATTCTCCAAGTAGCCCGGGCGCCTGGTGCGCGCCGCCGTACCAATGCTCGTAGGCCGGCGCGTCGCTGAGCCGGAAGTCGGCGCCGAGGTCGACGAAGGGAATGCCGGCGTCGAGGATCGCCTTTGCGATTTTCTGGCTGTGCCCATGGGGCAGCGCCGCGAAGACGAGGTCGATGCCGTCGAGCGCGCTCTCGTCGAACCTTTCGAGGTGGAGGTCGGAATAGGCCGGCGCGAGGTGGGGGTGGACCTTGGCCAGCGGTTTTCCCGCCGCTTTTTCGCCGAACAGCTTCGCAGGCGCGAGCTTTGGATGCGCGGCAAGAACCCGCAACAACTCGCCGCCGACATAGCCCGAAGCTCCAAGGATCGCCGTCCGAATCATCGGGCGCCGCCTAGCCCGTATTGCATGTTCATGCAAATTAATGCATATTCATGCGATGAGGGATGCGAAAGACCGGCGCCAGCAAGCGATCGCCGACCTGATCCGTTCAGGGCCGCCCGCCAACCAGGAAGAGCTTGCCGAACGCCTTGAGCGATTGGGCTTCGCGGTCACCCAGGCGACCGTGTCGCGCGATCTCGAGCAACTCGGCGCGGTCAAGGTCCGCAGGGACGGGCGCCTGAGCTATGTCCTGCCCGACCAGGTCGTTGCGGGCTCGGCCGCGCCGCGCCTCGCCGGCGTGGTGCGCGACTGGGTTCGCTCGATCGATTGCGCCGGCAATCTCACTGTCATCAAGACCCCGCCCGGCTCGGCCCATCTTGTAGGGGTTGTGCTGGATGGTGCGGATCTTGCGAATATTGTCGGCACGATCTGCGGCGACGACACGATCTTCGTCGCGTGCCGCAAGGAGGTCGACGCCGTGGCCTTCGCCAAGCACCTCGAAGCGATGCGTTACGGCTAGGCCGCTTAAATTTCAGAAAAAGGGCCCACCGCCGGGAACGACCGCACGGCGACGGGCCCATCGAGGGTCATTACAGGTGGAGGCGTCTGACTACCCAGCGTCCGCTTTCCACCCAAAGCGGACAGCAACGCATGATCAGCAAAAAAATGCGCGGGCCAGTCTCCCAGCCCGCGCGATCAAGTTTCGTGAATGTAGCTCTTAACGAGCGTGACTCTGTATTTTTTCAAAGACGCGCTTGGCTTGCGGGTCGTTCTGGACCTCCTGGATAAACCGCTCCTGATGACTCTGATCAAGAGTCCCGATGCGGCTGAACAGCAGCGGGGCAATCGTCACCACATCTTCGGGTGGCGCGTCCTTGATCCATGTGCGGAACTGACTGGTGTTGGTAGGATCAAGCACCATCATAAACCTCCTTTTGCGGGTATAATTCCCGTAACCATAAAAACGCGTTGGAGGCGGGCTGGTTCTCGGGATTGGCCGTGCGTAACGACAGTTCGGTCCTTAATGCAGATCAATCATCGGATCGCCCCACTACATCGCCTGGGGCGGCAAACGCCGCGTTCACGCGCTTGATCGCTGGGCCGGACGTTTCAATATCCGCTTTCCACCCATTGCGGACATTCGTCCCGCGTGGAATCTTGGCTTGGTGAAGAAGATTTTCCCGATCGCTGCCGCGGCAGCAAATCTGATTCACGCATCGTCAATTGCCGCGCAGCCCGCGCCCTTGGCGGTCAAAGTCGGAATCAACGACGATCCATGCCGGCAAAATCAGCGCGATTTGGCGGACTTTTTCAACCTCTGCCGGTATCGTGCCGCGAACCAGTCGCTCCCCAAGCCTTCGTCGACCCGGATCATATTCATGGGCGATTCCATCACGGAGGGATGGAAAGGGAGTCGGCCGGAGTTCTTTCGAGGAGATCGGGTCGATCGCGGCATCAGCGGCCAGACGACTTCGCAAATGCTCGGCCGCTTTTACGCCGATGTAATCGCACTACACCCCGCAGTCGTGCACATCTTGGCCGGCACAAACGACATCGCCGGGAACGGTGGTCCGACAAGCCTCGATGCCATCGAGAATAACATCCGGGGCATGGTCGAGCTTGCCCAAGCCCATCGGATAAAGGTGGTTCTCGGGACGGTCCTTCCGGCGGCGCGCTACAGCTGGCGTCCGGACATTGATCCAGTCCCATCGATCCGAGCTCTGAACGTCTGGATCAGAAGCTATGCGCGATCCCGTGGAGTCACGCTTGTCGATTACTACGCCCTCCTCGACGACGGCCAGCACGCGTTGGCCGCGAGTGACAGCAAGGATGGTGTCCACCCGACCCCCGCTGGTTATGCGAAGATGGAGGCGGCCTTGGCCGCCAGGCTAGATCGCGGCCGTAAGCGATAGGGTCCGCGACATCACGAACGTCAGTCTCCATCCGTTTCGGCTGTAATCGACCAAAGCGGACATTACTCTCGCGCGGCAGACTACCTCGATAGGCAAACGTTCAGACGTTGCTCGCCGCAATCAGTCGGTGCCGCAGCGGCCCGTCGTGACCATCCTGAAGGCAACGTCCTGCAACCTGCCGGCTATTGACGGCTGAATGCCCAAGTCTCGGGCCGCCCCTTCCGTTCGGCCAAGCCTTCGAGGATCGGTGTGGGTGACCGCCGCAAAGATGGTCAGCGCCTCGAGGTAATAACCCTCCGTCGACGCGTGATAATGGTCGCTTGCCCACAGATCGATCTGCCCGCGCATTAGCCCGTCATACGGATTGGGATCGGCGATCATGCGAGCGATCGCGCAATTGAACGCCTCCCCCACGGGAATGATGCGCGCGATTGAGGGATCAGCAGCGCGCACTCGGTCATCTGCCTTCCGCAAATCCAGCGCCATGCGCTCGACCGGCTGACCTGACCAGTGCTTGCCCGGCGGCTGAGTGAGGTCAGGCCGGGTCCAGGTCGCGACGAGGCTGATGTCAACGCTGGGATTGCGGTGGCGCAGCAGCTGAGTAAGGCCGCGGGCGGCGGTAATCGTATCCGTCACGTCTCCCGGTTTGTCCGGGTCGAGCGTGCTATATTCCTGGAGCACGACTGCGTTCCAAGGGCGATCGATCACCGCTCGCTTGTTCGCAAGATGCCATGCGAGCGTCTGGCCGGCGGCCGTTTCGAGCGACACTTCGTAGCGAAGCCTCGCTTCGTCGGCGAAGCGCTTGAACAGGGCCGGCACGCCGCCCATCCCATCGCCGTTCAAGTCCGTGACGCTGTACTTACGATAGGTCATCGCGTCGGACATTGCTCCGAAAGTGAAGCTGTTGCCGACGAACAAGATGGACCGGGGCGTCTCGGCCGCGGTCAACGCGGCGGCAGCAAGGAAAGCGATCACCGGCGGCTCCTGGAGGGCACCTGCCAGACGCGAACGTAGTCCACCTGCATGCGTTGGGGCATTGCCGCATCGTCGATGCCCTTTGCCGCTGCCCAATCGCCGCCAATCGCTAGATTCAGGATCATCTTGAACGGCGTGAAGAAGGGCCATGCGCCCTTGCCGCCGGGCCGGTCGTTGCGGACGCGCAGGATTCCGTGGCCGTCGACCCCGATGGTAATCGAATCCGGCCGCCAATCGAGCTGATAGAGGTGAAAAGCGCTGCAGCTGGTCGGCACAAGCTTCTGCGCGCTGCGCTGAGTCTTGAGGATGTGGTTGAAGAGCCTGGTGTGCAGAGAAGCGTAGATCAGGTTCGGCTCGGCACCGACCTGCTCCATGATGTCGATCTCGCCGTCGTCGGGCCATTGTTTCATGTCGACGGGGAGCATCCAGATGGCGGGCCAGGTGCCCCGCGCGCAGGGAAGCTTCGCCCGCACTTCGTAGAAGCCGTAGGTCCAACCACGCCCTTTCGAGAAAATCTTCGTGGAGGTGTATTCTTGGCCGCCCCAGTCGGGAAAGCGCCGCGGGTCCAGCCTCTCGTGCCGCGCTTCGATAGTCAGCCGGCCCTTCGCCACCCCGATATTCAGTGGGCGTCCCGCCGAATAATATTGGCGCTCCCCGTTGTACCAGCCTTCCTTGTTGCGGGCAGTGTCGTACGTCCACTTGCGACGGTCGAGCGCGGTGCCGCTGAACTCGTCGTGCCAGACCAGCCGGGCATTAGCGGGCCGTTGGACCGGTCCGTCGTACGTCGAGTTGGTCACGGTGAATGTCGACTGCGCCGCCATGGCCAGGAACGCGGACGCGAGCATCATGATGGTCTCCAGGTTCATGGAATCGGCGGCACGCTGGTCGCCGGATCCAGGCTGGGCTCGGTGGCTCCGGATTGGCCGGCAGCGAGCGCGAACAGGGCGATGAACACGTAAGCCGCGAGAGGAACAATGAAGGATGCGCTGAGGCCGGAGCGATCGGCGATCGTGCCAACCGCGAGAGGCAACACCGCCCCGCCGAAAATTGCGAGACATAAGAGGCCCGAGGTCGAGCTTTGCGAAACCCCCGATCGTTCGAGCGTGATCGTGAAAATCGTCGGGAACATGATCGAATTGAACAGGCCAATGGCGAGCGCGGCGTAGCCGCTGACCGGCCCTTGGGCGAGGAGCACGGTACTGCAAAGCAGCGCCGCCACGACGGCGCAGCATGCGAGCAGGCGCGAAGCGCGGACGCGAGTTAGCAGCAAGGTTCCCAGCAGCCGGCCGAGCAGCGCGCCGCCCCAGTAGAAGTTGGCAAGATAGCCTCCAGCTCGCTCGAACGGGATGCCAAGCACGTGTCGTTGGTTCAGGAAGTTGATCATGATGCTCCCGATCGACACCTCGGCGCCCACGTAGAGGCCGATAGCGATGGCGCCGAAGATCGCCCACCGCGAGCGGAATGCCTCGAACATTTTCGCCGGAATCTGCTGGCGGTAGTTCGGGGCAGCATTCGACAGGAAACCGCGTAGCAAGACGAACAGAATCAGCAGCGCCCCAAGGAGCACCGCCATGATCAAGAAGGCGCGGTCGACGGCGGCGAGTAATTCGCTTCTCCGCCGAGGGTCGAGGACCGGGCTGGTGCTACTCTGCAGGACCGGGCCGCCGAGCATGACCAGGGAGCCGAAATGGACGCCGATCACTACGCCGAGTGAGTTGAACGCCTGGGCGAAATTCAATCGAAAGTGGCTGCGCCGCGCCGGACCCAATTCGGCGGCCAGCGGATTCGCGGCGACCTGGAGGGAGGTGAATCCCGCCGCCAGCACGAACAGCGCGGCGAGAATGGGCCAGAAGCTTCCCGCATTCGTGCTCGCCACCACCGCGAGGCAGCCGCACGCCATTAGGCCGAGTGAGCCGAGGATCATGTCGACGGCGCCGATGCGGCTGATCAGCCAGGCCGCCGGAAGCGACAGCAGCCCATAGGCAAGAAAGAAGACGATCTGGGTAAGAAGCGCTTCAGTGTAATCGAGTCGAAAAGCGGCGCGCAGCGCGACGATCAAGGGATCGTTGTTCGATGTGATGAATCCCCATGCAAAGAACAGCGTGGTTACCGCCGCGAAGGCGAGAAACGTGCGTTGCGCTTCCTGCGTGGCCGAAGTCACTTGCCGCCGCTTCGTGCGCTCCAACGCAAAGTTGCGACCGAGCCGTTGGGCAGCGCGACCGAGTAACGTTCACCGTCCATCGCTATCGTCACGAATCCCTCCCCGGACTTGCGATAAAGTATCGCAATGCGGGTTACGTCCGGATTGACGAAGGCGGCTGCTTCCACCTCATCGCCATGCTTCACGGCGGAGACGCGATAAGCGCCAGGCAGCACGAAACGGCTGGCATGTCCGAGCACATAATATTCGACGTTTCGTGTGATGGCGCCGCTCGTCGGATCGATGGTCACCACGCCGCGGCAGTCGGCGCAGCCGCCAGTGTGCGGCCCGTGAATCGGATCAAGCGCGAGGTTCCACAGCAGGGTCCCGCGCGACCAATTGTTCGACGCGCCGATGATCAGCTTGTCCGTCATCCACCCGAGCACCTCGGCGAACTTCGGACTCCATTCGCCGCCGGAACATTCGGTGAGCCAGGCGTCCTTATCGGGATATGCCTCGTGGACGGGCGATTGCGCGGGCACGTCGCCGTCGTAGCAATGCCAAGCGATACCCTCGATATATTGCCGCGCGACGGGATCTGAAAGCACCGCAAGCGGCATTTCAGGGTGATCCCAATTGTGGTCCCAGTCGAGAATCTGCGTGCGGATGCCAAGCGATTTGAAGGTCGGGCCGACATAGTGCCCGATGATCTCAGCCCGTTGCGGCGGGTCCACGCGCATTCCGGGATAATTCTCCGGCTCGAAATTGGGCTCGTTCTGGATCGTGAGCATCTCGACGGGCACGCCTTCGCGCTCCAATGACTGCACCGTTCTGGCAAGGTAATGTGCAAACGCAGAATAATATTGAGGATCGAGCTTACCCTTGATGAGGCTCCGCGTTGTCTTCATCCAGGCGGGCGCGCTCCACGGGCTGATCATCACCAAAAGACGGGGATTGAAAGCGAGCGCCTCGCGCACCCGCGGCAGCACGTACTTCCGTGCGGGATCGATCGAGAAATAGCGAAGCTCGGGATCGGGAACGTTCCCCGGCGTATCGTCGTAGCTGTAATCGGACGGCGAGAAGTCCGATGCACCCACGGTCAGACGCGTGAACGATAGTCCGAGGCCATTCGGCCCTCGACCAAACAGCTCGGCCATGATGGCCTTTCGCTTGCCCTCTGGAAGAGTGCTAAGCAGCCGCGCCGAGGCATCGGTCATCGCCGCTCCGAATCCTTGCATCTTCTGGAAATGCTTTGAGCTGTCGATCGTGATCGCTTCGTCGCCCGACGCGGGACCGGCGGCTGGCCGCGCTGCCTGCGGCGCGAGCTTCTGGCTCTGATCCGCAGTCGTTAGCCACATCTCAGCCGGCGCGACGGACGCGGCCCGAACGGTCGCACAACCGGCGACGAAGAACGTTGTGAGAAGGACTGCGGCGAACCGCTTCAAGAGATTGGTTCCGCAGGGCAGAATTTGCGCACATATTCGTCGTGCGCGGGCATCACCTCGACGCAGCGATCGATGGTCGCCGCTATATTGCCGAGGAATTGCTCGATCTGCGGGTCGCTCTTGATCCCGACCAGCGGGTCATAAGCGCGGGGCACCACGCCCTGGCCGAGGAACACCTGGATCCAGCTTTCCTCGCTGAACAGCTCTTCGTCCTCGCGGAAAATGCGCCCGTTCGAACACCATAGGTCGATCTTGCGTTGCAGAGTCGTCGGCAGCTCCATCGTCCGGCAATATTCCCAGAAGGTGCCCTCGCGCTCGTTCGCCCAATAATGGAGGATGATGAAGTCGCGGACGCGCTCCCACTCAAAGTCCGACTGGCGGTTGAACTCGTCGATCGTCGCCTGATCGGTGGCGCCGTCGGGGAATAGCCGGACGAGTCGGATCGCGGCGGACTGGACCAGGTGGATGCTGGTCGATTCAAGCGGCTCGAGGAAGCCGGCGGAAAGACCGAGAGCCACGCAATTCCGCACCCACATCTGGCGCCTTTTGCCGGTTGTGAAGCGGAGACGATTGGGATTGGCGAGCTGCGCGCCGTCGAGGTTGGCGAGTAGCAAAGCCTCGGCCGCGTCGTCGTCGATATGCTGGCTCGAATAGACGAGGCCGTTGCCGGTGCGGTGCTGCAGCGGGATGCGCCATTGCCAACCCGGCTCGCGCGCCGTCGAACGCGTCATCGGCACCAGCGGATCGATCCGCGCGCACGGCACCGCCATCGCCCGGTCGCACGGGAGCCAGCGCGTCCAGTCCTCATATTCGGTCTCAAGGGTCTGGCCGATGAGCAGTCCGCGAAAGCCCGAACAGTCGATGAAGAAATCGGCGTCGACCTTGCGGTCGCCTTCGAGCGTCACCGAGGCGATGTCGCCATTGTCGTGCATGCCGACGTCGACGATCTTGCCCTCGGTGCGCTTCACCCCGTGCTGCTCGGCGAGGCCACGCAGATATTTGGCGTAGAGCGAAGCGTCGAAATGGAAGGCGTGGGCGATGTGGCCGATCGGCGAATCCGCCATGTCCGCGCGCGCGTGCACGAACTTGTTCTTGAGCGCCGCCGCGCAATTGATCGAGTAATCAGCGAAGTCGCGCGCCCGCCCGCGCTGGTTGGCGCGCAGCCAGTAATGGTGGCAGCGCAGCCATTCCCAATCCTGGCCGATCACGCCGAACGCGTGGACATAGCGGTGGCCTTCCCGCAGCCAGTCGACGAACTGGATGCCGAGCTTAAAGGTACCTTGAGTGCGCCGCATGAACTCGGCTTCGTCGAGCTGAACCAGCTCATTGTACTTCTTGATCGCGGGGATGGTCGCTTCGCCGACGCCGACCGTGCCGATCGCTTCGCTCTCGACCAGCTCGATGTCGTAGAGGCCCTGGAACAGCTTGCCGAAGAGGGCAGCGGTCATCCACCCCGCGGTTCCTCCACCAACGATAAGAATCTTTTGCATCATCTTGTCGATTAGTGACTTTCCGCTGGGCAGACCACGACAGGAGGAGATTCGGGCAGCCGTCCGAGTGCGGAATGACTAGCGAGCGAGAGACCGTAGCTGCGGTGGAACTGAACGCCTCCGACCTTCCGCAGGCAGTCGCCGGCGGGCCAGTCGAACGGCAAGCGGCCAGTGAAATCGAAGCCGGGTCGGCCAATTGCGCGAGCGAGTAACATGTCCGCCAGTCCCATTCCTTCCGTTCCCGGAAGCCAGGCAGCGATGAACGCGTCGGAACGATTGATCAGGTCGTTCGCCGCGACAGGACGACCCGAAAAGAGCAGCGTCACAACCGGCACACCTTTGCCGCTCACCCGTTCGAGCGCTGCGAGATCCTGCGGATAGCGACTGGTGTGGCGCATTGAAGCCGGAAAGCTGATGTCGCCCTTCATTTCTGCATAGGGATTTTCCGCGGCAACCACGATGACGGCGCGGTAGCGGCGGACGTCGACGCCCTTGCCGTCAGGGCTGAAGTCGACTGCTGCCGCTCCAAGCTGCTTCCGTAGCGCCGAAACCAGGGTATCGGCGTTGGGATAATCGGCGGTCGTGGTCTGATCGCCTTGCCAGGTCAGCGACCAGCCGCCTGCCTGCATCGGCAGACTGTCGGCGCCCTTGCCGACGACCAGGACCTTGCCGGTCCGGCGAAGCGGGAGGACGCGGCGGTCGTTCTTCAACAGGACGAGCGATTTGCGAACCGCTTGGCGTGCCAAGTCACGAACGGCGGGCGAATTGAGCGCGCCCGGATCGGGATGGGGACCGGTTGCCGGCGAAGCGTCGAACAGGCCTGACTCGAGCTTCACGCGGATGATGCGCGAGACCGCATCATCGATCCGGCTCATCGGAATTCGGCCGGCTCGCGCATCATCCACCGCCGCGGCGATGAACTTCTTCCAGTCGTCCGGAACCATGACGAGATCGATCCCGGCATTGATCGCCTGCGGGCAGTGCCATTTGGAGCAGCCGGGCACCTGCTCGATGCCATTCCAGTCACTGAGGACCAGGCCACTGAATCCGAGCCGGCGCTTGAGCACATCGCCGACGAGATGGGCGTTGCCGTGCATTTTGCCCCAGCTTTTGCCGGTCGCAGTATCGGTGAAGCTGGAATAGCTCACCATCACGGCCTGAACATTTGACTTGAGCGCTCCGTAATATCCCGCCGCATGGGTGCGCGCGAGGTTGGCTTCGCTCGTCCGCGTCTCGCCCTGGTCGACGCCGTGGAACGTCCCTCCGTCGCCCAGCCAGTGCTTGGCGGTGGCGAGGACTGACGTCGACGTTCCAAGCTCGCCCTGCAGGCCGCTGACTATCGCGCCTGCATAGTTGCGCACGAGTGCCGGATCTGAGCTGTAGCTCTCGTAAGTCCGCCCCCAGCGCGGGTTCTGTACCACGGCCAGAGTCGGCGCGAAGACCCAGGTGATTCCGGTCGCGCGCACCTGGCTTGCGGTTGCCTGTCCGATCTTCTTCATGAGCGCCGGGTCATGCGCCGCGCCGAGCCCGATGTTGTGCGGAAAGAGCGTCGCGCCATAGACATTATTGTGCCCGTGAACGGCATCGGTGCCCCAGATCACGGGCACCTTCACCTTCATATCGGTCGACATCGAGGCGCGGTAATAAGCGTCAGACAATTTGAGCCAATCGTCGACGCTGGCGTGCATGTTCATCGAGGGCCACGCCCCGCCGCCATTGAGGACCGAGCCGACGTAGTAGCGGCGCACGTCGTCAGGGGTAATCGAGCGAATGTCGGCCTGGGTCATCTGGCCGATCTTCTGTTCGAGGGTCATTCCCGCGACGATCGAGCGGGTGCGAGCTTCGAGCGCTGCGTCCACCGCCGCGGGGATTCCGGCTCTCGGCCAAATCTCGGCATGGCTCGCTCCCAAGGGCAGGAGCGCCGCCGCAAGGCACAGGAATACTCTCGGCCGAAGCCGCCCGTCCCACGCTTTCATTTCATATCCGCCTAAAAGTGGTAGCTGGCGCCGAGCAACCAGGTGCGCCCGTATTTCTCAACCTGCTCCAACATGGGTGTCCCGTTCGGGCCCGTGGCAAGGTAAGTTCGATAGGGCGAATTGAGCACATTGCCGACCTGCAGCAGGACGCCCAACCCGTTCAGCCTCGAACCGGGCTGGAACGTGTACCCAATTTGCGCATCGAGCTGGCTGTCCGGCTCGATCAGTGAGAAGCCCAGGTTGGTAAACAGCGCAACCACTTCGCCCTTGAACGCCGACCGGTGGCGATAGCCGACTCGCGCCTGGAACCCGTTCTTTTCGTAATAGCCGGTCAGGTTATAGACCCATTTCGAGAAGCCGGGGAGCACACCACCAATGGTGTTGATCGCCACAGGATCGAGCTTGTAGCCGCTGTATGAAACACTCCCCTGAGCGCCAAGGCCATCCAGCACATGGGATAGCCGGCCGAACTCGAACGCTCCGCTGGCCTCGATTCCGCGGACCCAACCGCCCTTGCCGTTGGCAGGCGCATCAAGCTCGCCGATCGTACTGACGACAACGCCGGGAGGAATCTGCGACACCTGATCCGGCGGCGGAGTGAAGCCCGAGAAGTCGGCCGCGAGCGCCTGGGTATAGATATAGTTGTCGAGCCACATGTAGAAGCCGTGCAGGGCGAAATAGCTCGCCTTGCCGCCATACCATTCGTAGCCGATGTCCAGCTCCTTGGCGCGCCACGGCTCGAGCTTGGGGTTGCCGCCGCTGGCCGACCACGGGTGAACCACCGTGCCGGGCGCGCAAGGCGGCTGAGCGTTCTGGCAGATCGAGCCGTTGAAGCCCGGAACCATATTGGCGCGCAGGTCATCCATTCGCGGCCGGGCCATGACCTTGGCCAGAGCCAGGCGCAGGCGGTTGTGGGTGTCCAGGTCATAGAAAAGGTTCAGGCTGGGCAGGACGTCCGTGTAGGTTGCCCCGTCAGTGGTGTTCTGAAGCTGGATCGGCAGGCCTTCACCCGGATCGAAGATGCGAAGGCCCGTCGAAGTTTGCTTTTGCCTGACCACCTGCACGCCGACATTGCCGTGGAGGTCACCCGAATCGATATTGGCCTTCGCCTTGAAAGTCAGGATATCTTCCTTGATATCCCACGACTTGTCGAAATGGTTGGCGTCGTGAAGCTGCACTTGATCATAATAAGTGGGCAGCGCATCGACGATCTTGACACCCAGCACGTCCCCGAAGCCCGCGTAGCTCAGCGAAGTGGGATCCGTCAGGAATTGCGGGTCGACGAGGACCTGCTCCCGATTGTTCTTCAGGAAGAGGTCGATTTCGTCGACGGTCTTGTGCTTGTGCCGATGGGTAAAGTCCACGCCCGCTTCGACGCTGCTGAAGAAGCCGCCGCCGAGCTCTTGCCTCAGCGTCAGATCGCCCGAGCCCAATGTTTCCTTGATGTGCGGCGATTTCATGAGCCCGTCATGGCCCCAGCCGCCCCACGGTGCGCGGTCCCCAAGCGAGACCTGGTTCGCATCGGCGTAATTCAGACCGAATCCGGTGAACTGCGGAAAATCATTGGCGGGAATCTGGAAATTGTAGCTGTCGAAGAACGTGTGATTCTCAGATGGCCCGACGCCATAACCGCCGTATGTTTCGATGTACGTCTCGTCGCGCTTGTTCGACGAATAGGACAGATCTGCAAGAAGGTGCGTGCGCGCAGCCAGCCGGAAATCGTTATTCAAGCCCGCGGAGAAGAGATGGTCGGTTCGCTTGTTGTCGTCGAACCGCAGGATCGGAATGACATTGTTGACGTGGCCTGAGACCGCGAACTGGGTGCCGTCGATGGTTTTCGTCTGGAGGTTGCTGTAGGTGACATTGTCGACCCACGCATCGGAGAACCATTGCGCTCCGCGCCGGATCGTGTGTTGTTTGAACCGCGAATAATAGAGGTCGAGCACGGAATGGACCGAGTCGCTGGGCTTGAACTCCAATGTGCCCATGAGGCCGTCGCGAATATCTCGCGACGTTGAGGCCATTATTTCCTGGCCGGACAGGATGAAAGGCGCCGGTTGAGGCTGAACAGGCGAATACTGTTCACATCCAGGACAAGCATAATTGTCGTAGAACCAGTTCGACGTGTGATCGATGTGCCCCGGCGCATCGAGATGCGCGTAGCCGATCAGCCAGCCGAGCGTGCCCGCCTTGTTCTGTCCGATATAGCTGGCGCTGGCACGCCAGCCATATTTCGACATGTCCTTATTGCGACCACCGCCTTCGTCGAGTTGACCGCGGATGTTGAGAGCGATGGCGCGCTTGCCATATTCGAGCGGCCGGATGGTCCTGAGATCGACCGTTCCGGCAAGGCCCATCCCGGCAATGCTCGCATCGGGGGACTTGTAGACCACGACTGAGCCAAGCAGTTCGGACGGATACTGGTCGAATTCGACCGCGCGGTTGTAGCCCGAGCTCGCCTGCTGGCGGCCATTGAGGAGGACCGTGGAGAAGTCGGGCGAGAACCCGCGAATGGTGACGATCTCGGCGCGTCCGCCGACGCGCTGCGCGGCGATACCGGGCAGGCGCGCAATCGATTCGGCGATCGATACGTCGGGTAGCTTGCCGATCTCTTCGGCCGAGACCGCCTCGACTACGCTCGCCGAATTCCGCTTGATCTGGATCGAGTCCTGCAAGCTCTTGCGAATGCCGGTGACGACGATGGCGCCCTGGTCCGCCGGCTTCGTCTTGTTGGGCTCGCCCGGAGTGGTCGTGTCCGGCTGCTGGGCATTAGCCTGATCAGAAGTCGTTTGCGCGAATGCTGTGGAAGGTAGCGCCATAACGAACAAAGACGAGCAACAGCCGCCGGCAAGTAGCCAGGCGCGGCGCGAGCGCAGCGAGCGATTGGACAAGAACTTCTCTCCCCTATTCACCCATCACGCTTGCGCGCAAAAGGCCGGCTTCCATGCCCTAAAATGGAAGCGCTTCCATTTGGTGCGATAAAGCTTGGCGCGTGTCAAGCGAAGCGAAACGAATTTGGCGCCGCGGTGGAATCTCGGATCACCAGCTCATGGGCGATCGTTTCATAATTTGGCCCGGCATCAGCGCCATTTTGGCCCTCGAACAACAGGTGAACAGCACGTTCGGCAAGAAATTTGATCGGCTGCCGAACGGTTGTCAGAGGCGGCCACACAATTTCTGACATGGGCGTGTCGTCGAAGCCGGTGACGGATATGGCGGACGGAATCTCGAGTCCTGCTCGGTGCAGCGCAAGCATCGCCCCTGCCGCCATATCGTCGTTCGCGCAGGCGAGCGCGGTCACAGAGCTGGAGTCTCGCAGCATATTCTCTGCCGCCTCGACCCCCGATTTGAAGGTAAAGTCGCCAACCGCTGTCCATGGCTCTTCATCAATCCCGGCGGCACGAAAGGCATCGACGAAGCCATCAAAGCGCAATGCGGCTGCGCGGTGCTCCGGCGGGCCTTTTAGATATCCAACGCGTCGATGGCCGAGTGAAATCAGGTGGTCGCCAATAGCTTTGCCAGCCACTCTCTCGTCAATCCCTACCGCTGAAGCCAGCGAACGCGCGCCCTCGCCGGCTGAGATAGCCACCATTTGCATGCCAAGACATTGCGCGGACTTGAGTAATTCGAGGTCGTCCGAAAGTGGCGGCGACACGATGATGCCAAGCGGCCGTTCGCGCTCGAGAATCGAGGTGAGGAGCCGAGAGGGACTTTCCCCTTCGGGGTCGATTGCCTTGGTAAGCAGGTCGAAACCGAGTGACGAACACGCGCGTAGAGCGCCGAGCTCAAGGCCGGCATGATAATAGCTGTTCGGTTCGCGTTCTGGATTATGGGCGTGGATCAGCATCACTTGGCGTCCCGAGCTGCTCGCTAGCGCGCGCGCCTGCGGATTAACCGAATAGCCGAGCTGTTCGACCGCCCGCCGCACCCGCTCGCGCGTTTCGGGCCGGACGTTCTGGACGTTGTTCAAGACCCTCGACACCGTCACGCGAGCGACGCCAGCCGCCCTGGCTACGTCGTCAATGGTTGCGTTCCGCTTCATCGCGCGCAGGGTGGCAAGCGTTTCGTCCGTTCGCAACGGGCGATCAAGCGGCTTGCCAACGGCGGATGGGGGTCCCTAACAACGCCACTTTGTGAAGATGGAAGCGCTTTCATTGGGGTCCGTATCGATGCAGTTCACACGAATCCTGTTGATTCTGTTGCTACTGTGTCTCCCCGCCCATTCGGCGTTCGCGCACCCGGCGTTGATACCTCTGCCCACGTCGACCGCATGGCAAGGCGGGCAGGTTCCCATTAGCGCCAACACCGTGGCAGACGGGCGCGGCGAGGCGGCGCCCACTGCTGTATATCTGGCGCGAGAACTGGGTCTCAAGCAGGGCGGGCACGGCGCTTCGCGGATCCGATTTGCGCTCGTTCCTCAAGCTACGATGCCGAACCCGGAAGCCTACCGTCTAAAGGCGGCCGGCAATGCGGTGTTGATCGAGGCATCCGATCCACGGGGCCTCTTTTACGGAGCGCAGACGCTTCGGCAGCTCGTCGTGAACGAGTCGGGCGGCGCTCGCGTCGTTCCGGCGGTTGATATTCGTGATGCCCCGCGCTTCCGGTGGCGCGGGTTGTTGATCGACGTCAGCCGCCACTTCTTCGGCAAGGCGACGATCCTGAAAACCATCGACGAGATGGCGGCCTACAAGCTCAACGTTCTCCAGCTCCACCTGACCGACGATCCGGGCTGGCGCATCGAAATTCCCGGCTATCCGAAACTCACGGGCGTGGGCGCACTCGATCCCGAAAGCGGGACCCGTCAGTACTTCAGCACGGACGAGATTCGCGAGATCGTCGCTTACGCGGCCGAGCGCCACATCATGGTGGTTCCGGAGATTGAGATGCCCGGTCACTCCGGCTCGGAAGCGCGTGCTTACCCGGAGTTCTTTGACAGCGAGGGCCGCTTCAATCCGGGCAATCCGAAGACCTATGACTTCATCCGAGGCGTGTTGACCCAAGTCGCCAAGCTGTTCTCAGCCCCTTATCTGCACTTCGGGGGCGATGAGGTTGGCGAGGAAGCGTGGCAGGACCTCCCCGACGTCGCGCGTCTTAAGGCCGAGCGCGGACTCAAGACCACGGGCGACGTCCAGCGTTACTTCGGCCGGAGGGTTGCAGAGATCATTCGGGGCATCGGCAAGCGCCCGATGGCATGGGACGAGCAAGCCGAAGCCGGAGCAGACAAGAACGTTGTCATCTTTTGGTGGCGCAAGGGCCGTCCGGACGTCCTCAATGCCGCGGCAAAGGCGGGCTACGACGTCGTGATGGCGCCGGTCGACTATACATATTTCGATTATCACCAAGGCCCGGGCGAACCGGGCGCGCCGTGGGAAGGGAATGACGGTGGCCCGATCTCTATTGCGAAGATTTTGGCGTGGGAACCGGTCCCGGACAGCTTCACTCCTGAGGAAGCGGGCCACGTGCTCGGCGTCGAAGCGGCGGTGTGGACGGAGTTCATCAAGACCGAGCGCTATTTCGAGTTCATGACCTACCCGCGGCTGCTCGCCCTGGCCGAAGTGGCGTGGCGACCAAAAGGTCCGCGAGACGAAAAAGAGTTCTCCGAGCGCTTGGCGCCGCACATCGACACCCTGCGCGCGAAAGGGATCAATGCCCGGCGCGGCGAATGGGACGCCTATGAGTTCATTACGAACTAATAGCCTGTCCCCAGTTCGCGAGTGGGAAGCGCCGGCGATCGAGCAGTTCCGGAGCGAAATCGTGCCGGGCGCGCAGCCGGCCGTGTTGCGCAACGTCGCGTCTGATTGGCCATTGGTGGTCGCTGCCCGGCAGGATGTGCACCGATGTATGGGAATGCTGGCTGTTGACGCGACCGACGCGCCAGTCGACATCCTTCGTGCAGACCCGGAGGAAGAAGGTCGATTCCACTATCGGCCGGACGGCCATTCGCTAAATTTCAGCCGCGGCCAAGCGAGCCTTCGGGCGTTCCTGGCTGCGCTGCATGAGCACGAAACCAGGGACCGCCCATACTCAATCGTCGCCCAAGGCATGGTTGCCGAACGCTATGTGCCAGGCTTTGCCAACGCGCACTCAATGCCGCTGATCCCAGCATCGGCTCAGCCCCGGCTGTGGATCGGCAATGCGGCAAAAGTCGCGACCCATAATGACCCGATCGATAATCTGGCGGTCGTCGCGGCTGGACGGCGGCTCTTCACTTTGTTCCCGCCCGAAGCCGAAGCCGATCTTTACATGGGCCCGGCGGACCCGACCCCCGCCGGCACGCCGGTCAGCATGGTCCATGTGACCGCGCCGGACCTCGACCGCTATCCGCAATATGCGTCGGCGCTGGAAGTTGCGCAGGAAGCCGAGCTTTCACCCGGCGACGCGATCTTTATCCCGCGCGACTGGTTCCACCATGTCCAGGCGCTCGAGCACTTCAATATCCTCGTCAATTATTGGTGGGATTCGAGACAAGAATCCGCATCCCCACGACGGGAGAACCTTCATGCGTAAGAGCTTTGCGCGCGTGGCCTGCGCCGCGCTGCTGGTTTGCGGGCCGCTGGTTGCTAGCGCGCGAGTGGGCGCGGCACCTCGGTCGGCGAGCCGGGCGTGGCTCAATCCCAAGCTATCGCCCGAGGCTCGCGGGCGTGCCGCGCTCGCCGCCATGACCCTCGACGAGAAATTGCGACTCGTCTTCGGCTATTCCGACCAGGCGCTAACCGATCTCGCCAAGGTTCCGGACGACGTGGTTCCGGCCGACCTCAAGAGCTATGTTGTCTCCCACCAAATCAAGGGGTCAGCGGGATTCGTCCCCGGCGTCCCACGGCTCGGTATTCCGGATCAGACCCAGACCGACGCCTCGATCGGCGTGCGCAACAGCTTCATTCCAAGCACCGCTCTGCCATCGTCGCTGGCGACGGCAGCGAGCTTCGATCCTGACGTGCCGCGAACTGGCGGAACGATGATCGGCGCGGAAGCTCGCGCGACCGGCCACAACACCATGCTGTCGGGCGGCATCAACCTCGCGCGCGAGCCGCGTAATGGCCGCAACTTCGAATATGCGGGCGAGGATCCGCTGCTGGCCGGCACCATGGTTGGCGCGTTGATCGAGGGCATCCAGTCCAACCGCATCGTATCGACCATCAAGCATTATGCGGTGAATGATCAGGAGACTCAGCGCACCTCGCTCGATGTGACCATCTCGGCCGAAGCGTTGCGCCAGTCCGACCTTCTCGCGTTCGAGCTCGCGATCGAGAAAGGATCGCCGGGCTCGGTGATGTGCTCCTACAATCTCATCAACGGCCGCTGGGGCTGCGAAAACGATTACCTGCTTAACACGGTGCTCAAGCATGACTGGGGGTTCAAGGGCTTCGTCATGAGCGATTGGGGCGCGGTCCATTCGACCGGCGCCGCCAATGACGGCCTCGACCAGTTCACTGGCTTTTGCTGCGTCGGCGATAAGCCGTGGTTCGCTCCGAATCAGCTCAAGGCGGCGCTGCAGTCGGGCGAGATTCCGGAACGCAGGCTCGACGACATGGTCGAGCGCATCCTTTGGGCGCTATTCGCCAAGGGCGCCGTGGACGACCCGGTTAAAGTGGGCCCGATCCATTATGCGGCGCACGCGGCCATTTCGCAGAAGGCCGCCGAGAATTCGCTCGTCCTGCTCAAAAACGATGGCGACTTGCTGCCATTGCGCGGAGTCAAGTCGATTGCCGTCATTGGCGGCAACGCGGACAAGGGCGTGATGGCGGGCGGCGGCTCGTCCGACGTTACGCCGGTGGGCGGCGCCGTCATGATCAATGATCAAACCTTCCTGCCGTCCGCGCCGCTGGTCGAGCTCAAGCGCGAGCTGCCGCGCGCGAAGATCGGCTTCGATGCGGGGACCGATCCCGCTGCCGCCGCAGCGCTGGCGGCGCAAGCCGACGTTGCGGTCGTCTTCGTCACCCAGCACGACAGTGAGGGTTACGACGGCAGCCTTGAGCTGGCGGGCAACCAGGATGCGTTGATCGCGGCGGTCGTCAGGGCCAACCCCAAAACGATCGTCGTGGTCGAAAGCGGCGGCGCGATATTCATGCCCTGGGCGCCCCAGGTTCCCGCCATCCTGGAAGCCTTCTATCCCGGCATTCGCGGCGGGGCAGCGATCGCGCGGATCCTGACCGGCAAGGTCAATCCATCGGGCCATCTGCCGATCAGCTTCCCGAGCTCGCCCGAACAGCTCGCGCATCCGGTGCTCCCAGGCTTGGGGCTGCCAAACGACACATCAACGCATATCACTTACGATGAAGGCGCGGCGATTGGGTACAAATGGTACGACGTGAAGGGCTTTCGCCCACCCTTCGCATTTGGCCATGGGCTGAGCTTCACGCGCTTCACTCTGTCCGATCTGGCCGCTCAGCCCGACGGAAAGGCTGTCCTGGTCAATTTCTCCATTCGCAACTCCGGCAAGCGCGCGGGCAAGGGTGTCGCTCAGGTCTACGTCGCGCCTGCCGACTGGATGAAGGCTGGATGGGAAGCGCCGAAGCGGCTCGGAGCGTTTGCCAAGGCCGACCTTAAGGCCGGGCAGGCCAGACGCATCACCCTGACGGTCGATCCGCGCCTGCTCGCCACCTACGAGGCGGCCGCCAACAATTGGCATATCAAGGCGGGCGACTATCGCGTGATGCTGGGCGATGCGTCAGACTCCCCGATGCAGAGTGTCGACCTATCCCTGCCGGACGCGTTGTGGAGCGCCGCGACCGGATCGGAGGGACCTTAGCGCTCCCGCTCCAGGACATGCAGGACGTAAGCCCCGGCGCCGTAGCCCACCATGGGCAGCGCGCCCGTAGGATCGCCGATTTTGCCGGGAAAGAGCTGGCACGGAAGCGCCACGTACATTTCGGGGATGATGTTGTGGTCGGCCGCGGCCTTGTCGACGATCCGGTCCAGCATCGGATCGGCCTCCGCCGTCCTGCCGAGCTGGCGCTCAAGCTCCGCGAGGGCGAGGTCGACGAACAGGAACTCCTCCTGCTCGTACCAATATTCGAAGATCTTCGGGTCGGTATAGGTGCCGCGGACTCGCCGGTAGCCGCCCGAAGCCACCTTTAAGAGCTGCATTCTATCGACAGTGTCGCGGATCACCGCGGGGTCCCGGACGACACCGAAATTGATGATCGGGAGCAGCGCTCCGTCGATGTCGTTCTTCACGCCCTCCTCGAGCGTGCCGTGCAGTTTCCCGTCGCGGATGAAAGCCGCGGCGAATCCCTTTTCGAGCAGCGACTGGGTGTCGAGCGCTTGCCGGCGCGCGGCGTCATCGCCGGCGCGCTGTGCCACTTTCGCGAATTCGCGCAGGCCGACGATCGCCATGGCGGTCGAGAAAGCGAAATGCTTTTTGTCCTTCTGCCGCTCCTCCCAAATGGACGTATCGGCGCCGACGATTAGTCCGTCGCCGTACTTCTCCATATTGGCCATGAGCGGCTTCACGATGAAATCGCGGGCGCTCTCATACAGCGGCCCGCGATGTGTGGCGGCCTTGAGCAGTGCCGAGTCGTCGTACAGCCGCAGATATTCGCCCAGCGCCCAGAGCGCTTCGCCCCAGTTGTCGAATTCGATGTTGACGCTGCCCTCCTGGGTGAAGAAGGGCTCCTCGGCGCCGTCCCCGAAGTAGCGCACCACCGAGATCTGGTAATCCGCACCGTTCACCTCGCTGCGCATCTTGCCGGTAGGCTGCGCATTGAAATAGGCCAGAAGGGCCGCGCGCGCCTCGGCCTGATGCCCCATGCGCGCCAGCGCCACCGTTGACCACGCCATGTCTCGAACCCAGGGCGTTGAATAGACATCGGGCAGGGCAGCAACGATCAGCCCGTTGCCGTGCCGGCCGGCGCGATTGGGCTCGCGGCTTTGGGCAATGCGCAGCATCACTTCGCTTTGCCGCCACAGGTGGCGTTCCTTATCGTTCTTGAAGTGCACGACCGGCTTTGCCCGCCATTGCTCGAGCTCGGATATTTCCCGCCTGACCAGCTCCGGGACGGGAAGCCCCGCGCGCCAGCGCACAAATTCGCGAATGGCCGGTTCGGCTTCACTCTCGTTCTCAAGAGGTATCAATGCCCATGCCGCGCTGGCGGCCAAAGGTTGGCCCGCACGAGCCGTTCCTTTTCGCACCCCGCCCAAAGGGATCAACAGCAGCGGCTCGTCGATCCCGTCGAATCGCAACAGCTCACCCCCCGCCGCGCTCACGACTTTTTGCGATCGGAGCAGGTGGTTCCATTCCACGCGCCACGCAGCTGCACTCGGCTGCGCCGGTTCCCAGCTAACGATTAGCGCCGGACGATCCAATCCGAACGGCATGAAGAAATAGCCGCTGCCGTCGGCGTGGCGCATTCGGATGACATGCGAGTCATCAACATAGTCCGCGGTGCCCGCCTGCCCGGGCTCGCTCCAGCCAAGCGTCCTGATGAAGTTGGCCGTCTCGATCCCTTCGCCCAGGGGATTGGCCGGATCAGGCCCGATGTTGCTGTAGGGATGGGGATAGAACTTCGTTGCCGATCCGCTCTCGGGCGCGACGACCGCGAACCCAAGCCCATTGCCCGTGACCAGATGAGACGCCGCTGCCGCCGGACATAACGCGAAGCCGAGGCCAACACCCACGAGGAGGCGCAGTGCAATTTTAATGATCGAATCGAGCATGAGAAATCTTATGCACCCAGTCGCCCGAGTCTCAATGGGGGGCGACATGACTCCTATCGGTTCAGCCGCCCGAGGCGCAGGGGGCCGGCTCAATTGCCTTCATTCGCACTCCACGCTTCTGCCGAAGATCGCGCCCATCGCGCAGGACGGGCTCGGGGCCGACACCTAGCCCCCGCCACAGCGCGGAATTGAAGGCGTCCGTGTTCAGTTTGTCTTCGCTCCGAAAATCCTGACCCTCCATGGCTGCCTTCCAGTACTGGGCGCTTCGTCCGGAACAGGCGCCTTCGGCA
>Ga0193751_1000123_pt1 | contig 69610 bp, 67 predicted proteins | sample L1c2metaG_FD_143050 | JGI IMG/M metagenome (GOLD analysis project Ga0193751, IMG submission 143050) | Soil microbial communities from a riparian zone of the East river system, Colorado, United States - L1c2 | ecosystem: Environmental > Terrestrial > Soil > Riparian zone | place: USA: East River...
GCCGCCGTCAATCTGTCCCGCCATGCGTTCCACGGCGACTGGAACTACACGATCTCGCCAACCCGAAAAAATCCTCGGCAAAAGATTAATTGACTGAGTTATTTATGGACATGCCCTTAGTTCGAGAAGCGGATGCTGGGTGAGCCTATGACGCCGCTCTTTTGCATCGCCGCCTTCAGATCATCCGAGGCGACCCAGACGCGGGCCTTTGCCACGTCGGCTACATCCTGCAGGACCACCACATCATTCGGGTCCTCGGCGCGGCGGAACACTCTCCCATTCGAAATGCCTGCCGAAAGGCGGCTCTTCTCGTGTCCGTCGTAACCTGTACGCCAAGTGGCGTAGTCCTTGACCTTATGATGGATAGTCAGGTTTTCGGTCGTGTGCTGTGTATTCATCGTATTCATCGTGATACCTCCGAAAAGATTGTGAATATAATTTGAATGTTCATCATTCAAACTAGGGGCGGCACGTAAGACCAGTCCCGCAGTACACAAGGCTACAAAATAAATAAAGGGTGAAGAACGGCAGCAACACTGACCTGTTGTGGCTGCGCGTCGTCCTCTTGCTGCCCATCGAAACAGCCGCTCTCAACGGAACCGTGTTCGCGCGCATCCATCCCAAGCTCGCGGTCTATTCGCACATCGCGCAGCTCGGCACGCCGGCGGCGCCGGCGCCGGGCCTCGCCGAGATCGTCGGCGAGACACGACAGACCTATCAGGGACCGCTTGCGATCGGTGAGGATCTGATGACTTTCGACATCGGCGCGAACGGCATCGCGATCTATCGCGCGGCCCGCTGATCCTCGCTCATCCAGCGTGCGTCGGGCGGGCTCCGGACGTGTTAGGATGGCCGGCCGGTCGGATGAGCTCCTCGGCCCATCCTGATCAGGAGCCGTTCGGCACTGTACGCCGGATGTCCGGGTTCCACTCGACAGCAGACATCGGACGGACCTGCCGGTAGGTCCGAGAAGTGCCAAAGGGAGACATCGCACCCCCTCCACACTTCCGGCGAATTAAGCTAGCTTCGTCGCAGAGCTGCCAGCGGGACCATGCCGGCGTTTTGCAAACTTAACGGTAGCGACTGTGCCCCCGGCGGGCCAGCATTTCAAAAATAGATCGACATCTGTTCGCGGCTGCCGTCTGCCTCCGGCGGTTGACGCGCATGGTCGTGGAGCATCACCCTGAAACTCTCCCGCCGTCGATTTTTGCCTCTGGCAGTGGGTGCTGCCGCGCTCCCGGCCGTCTCGCGCATTGCATGGGCGCAAAGATATCCGACGCGGCCGGTACGACTGATCGTGCCGTTCGGATCTTCTGGCGCGACGGACATCACGGCCCGCATCATTGGGCAATGGCTGTCAGAGCGACTTGGCCGGCAATTCATTGTCGAAAATCACCCCGGTGCCGGTGGCAATATTGGCACCGAGGCGGTCGTGCGTGCGACCGCCGACGGCTATACGCTCGGCCTTTTCGGTACGCCGAACGCGATCAATGTGACGCTCTATGAGAAGCTCAATTTCAGTTTCGTCCGCGACATCGCACCGATTGCGGGTGTGGTCCGTTTTCCCAATTTGATGGTGGTGAACTTGTCGCTTCCCTCCACGACGATCCCCGAATTCATTGCTTATGCCAAGGCTAATCCGGGTAGAATCAATATGGTCTCTCCCGGCAACGGAAGCACACCCCATCTCAACGGCGAGCTGTTCAAGGCCATGACCGGCATCGATATGGTCCACGTGCCGTATCGCAGCGTAGCGGCCGCGATCACTGACTTGCTAAGCGGACGGGTCCACGTTTTCTTCGGCACAACGGCATCGTCGATCGGGTACGTCAAATCCGGCACGGTGCGTGCGCTGGCCGTGACCACTGCGATGCGTCTGGAGGCGCTGCCGGACATCCCGACGATTGCCGAATTCGTGCCGGGTTATGAGGCCAGCGCTTGGTTTGGACTCGGTGCGCCAAAAGGCACTGCTGACGATATCATTGAAAAGTTGAACACGGAGGTCAACGCGGGCCTCGGCGACTCCAAGGTGAGAGCACGGTTTTCCGACCTTGGTGGCATCGCGATGCCTGGCTCGGCGGGCGACTTTGGCAAACTCATCACCGAAGAGACCGAGAAGTGGGCCGAGGTGGTGAAGCGTTCCGGTGTCAAGGCGGACTGACCCCCTCCTAGTGTATTGAATCAGCAGGCGACATGGCGTAACGCATGGCAGCAGTGATGGCGCAACGGCAGTTGCGGCTTGTTAGATTTTTGCCATCCGCGTCGCCACCATCGAAAGGTCATGCCATGGGTTACGAATCCATCAGCGTCGCGCCGGTGACACCTCGCATCGGCGCCAATGTCGAAGGTGTCACCCTGGCCAAGCCGCTGAGCAACCGACAAGTCGAGGAGCTGCATCAGGCGCTGGCCGAGCATCAGGTTTTGTTCTTTCGCGATCAGCCGCTCGATGCCGAAGCCCACAAGAGGTTTGGCCGATATTTCGGTGAATTGCACATTCACCCCAGCACGCCGGGGCCCGAAGGACATCCCGAGATTCTGCCGATCCATGCCGATGCCAACTCGAAGCGCATTAACGGCGAGTACTGGCACTCCGACGTCTCCTGCGACGCGGAACCCCCGGCCGCCAGCATCCTCTACCTCCACACAGTACCGCCCTGCGGCGGAGACACGCTCTTCGCCAGCCAGTATGCGGCCTATGACGCGCTTTCGCCGCGCATGAAGGCCTATCTCGAAGGGCTGACCGCGACGCACTCAGGCGACCATATCTACCGCAGGAACAATGCCCTGATGGGCATTCCAGAAAGCGGCAAGGTTTATCCCAAGGCATCGCATCCGATCGTTCGTACCCATCCGGTCACGAAGCGCAAGGCGCTGTACGTCAACGGCGAATTCACCACGCATATTGACGGGTTGCCGAGAGACGAGGGTCGAGCGATCCTGGACTATCTGTGCAGGTTCAGCACAGCGGAGGAATTCCAGGTTCGGTTCCGCTGGCAGCCGCATTCGATCGCCTTTTGGGACAACCGCTGCGTCCAGCATCAAGCGATCTGGGACTACTACCCGCAGACGCGCTCCGGGCGTCGGGTCACGATCAAAGGCGATCGGCCGGTCTGATCCCTCCGCCTTCCCGCTCTCAAGCGACGGTCACCATGAAAATCTCGAGCGTCGAATGTCTTCCGGTTTATTCCGGTTGGCGCAAGAATTTCGTGTTCGTGCGGGTTGCGACCGATGCCGGCGTGGTCGGATGGGGGGAGGCTTACAGCCAGTACGACCGAGATCGCGCCATCGCCGCGCAGGTCGAGGAGCTCGGCCGCTATCTAATCGGCCGCGAGGCGTTCCATATCCGTCACATCCTGCAGATCGCCTTCGATGACTATGCACAACGTCGCGGCTCGCTCGAGTTCTATTGTGCCACGTCCGGCATCGAGCAGGCGCTGTGGGATATCGCCGGAAAGGTCACGCAGCAGCCGGTCTACAATCTTCTTGGCGGCCCCTGCCGTGCGCGTGTGCGGGTTTATGCCAACGGTTGGAGCTACAAGATGCAATCGCCCGATGACTACGCCCGCGCCGCCGAATCGGTTCGCAAGCGCGGCTTCACCGCGATGAAATTCGATCCGTTGCCAAATCCTTGGCGCACTTTTGTCCCGAAGCATCACATCGCGCGCGCCGTAAAGGTCACGCGCGCCGTTCGCAACGCCGTCGGCGCGGAAGCCGACCTTCTCATTGAGGTCCACCGGCGGCTCGCACCCATGCACGCGATCGATCTCGCCAATGCGCTCGCCGAGTTCGAGCCATACTGGCTCGAAGAGCCCTGTCACTCGGAGAATGTCGAGGCGCTCGCAGAAGTCCGCGGCGCGAGCCGCATTCCGGTCGTGACCGGCGAGGCGCTCATGACTCGTGCAGGCTTCCGCCCGATCTTTCGCGCGCGCGCCGTCGACATCATTAATCCCGATGTCTCCAACTGCGGTGGAATTCTCGAGCTTATGTATATCGCGGCGGCAGCCGAGTCCGAAGCCATCGCGGTCTCACCACACAATTACAATTCGACCACGATGGCGTTGTCCGCCACCGTGCACGCTTCCGCCTGCATGCCAAATTTTATCATCACAGAATACTTTCTCCCCTTCGAGGAACTTGGCCTGCGCCTATGCCCAAACGCTTTGCGGCCGGTCGACGGATATATCGCGCTGCCGGAAGGCCCGGGTCTCGGTTTAGACGTCGACGAAGGAGCTGTGCGAACTGCAAAGGGAAAGCAATTTCCGGCCAGAGCCTTCCGAACCATCGAAGACGAAGGTCCATAAGTATTGGGCGGCTGCTCGGGCAGGAACCCAATGTCTCAAATGGGTCAAAAGCGATGAGGCTCAGAGCGAGCATATGTTGTCCGGTTTCCCCCATGAGCAGACATTGATCGCCCTGATCGGAACGTCCGAAATTTGCCAGGAGGCGACCTCTTATGCCTCGCCAGAAGAACAGACGCCGCTGCCCAAGTGCAAAGAATGCTCCAAGCTGGCGAAAATGAATGCTCCAAGCTGGCGAATTGGTTATCAGCTACCGAGATACGGTCACCACGCAGAAACGGTCGGAGATGGCGGATGAACCACCGTTTCGCGCTTTATTTAATGGTAACGCTTAGATTGCCTTTGTAGCGATTGAACTCGAAGCTTTGAAGCTTACCTGCCGTCACCGGACCGTCGGGTTGGCAGCGGGCAGTGACCATAGCAATGTAGGCGGTGCCGGACGGTGCAGTATCCCTTGTGAGCCGCATACTCACCGCCTCGCAGTGCCTACCTTCACCGTAGAAACCATATTGGTCGATCGAGAGGATTTTGGTGCAATGACCGTCCTCAGTCCAGCTTGGCAACGTGTATGAAGTCGTTTTGTTTTCTTGTGATGAATAGCACCACTCGCCGATGAAGTTTATCGGTATGGTCTTCTCTACGGCGCGTGCGTGGCTGCTAGCAATGACAACCGCAACAGCAACGCAAATAGATCGTAACATCATGGGTTAGTCCTCCATTGGGCGTAGTCGTCAGTGCAATTCGACACTGTACGGCGGTTTGCACTTCAGGGAAGTCCTTCGCGAACGTACCGCTTAGTGTCTGTCCGGAAACATATTGAATCCCTTGAATCGGTTGTGATTCAAGAGTGGTGGCCTGATTCGAGGAGGATCACCGATGTGGACGGCACAGAACCGCAGGCGTTACGACCGCAGCCAATTGCGATACCCGAGTGACCTGACCGATGACGAGTGGGCTAACGTCGCCGCGTAACACCACCCCCATCCCGGACGAGTAGGCAAAGGGCTCCTAAGGCTTCCGACCAATAAGAACCAAGTGAAGATTGGTGATCGCTCGGCAAACGTTCTTTCGAGCGACGCCGTATTGTTCGTCGCATTCTATGAGTTTTCACGAATGCGAGACGGTCAGCTGGTCTTAACGCCAGCCCGGTTCACCATGCTCGCGGTCAAACGAAATGATCGTTGGCTGATTGGGCACCATCACTCCTCAGCTCGACCCAATCCCCCGCAATAGGGTCACATTCAGTGATAGGGGGCTCAAGGCTGCGGTGCACTGCTCGTCCGTGCCGCCGTTAACCCCGCTCTGGATGGAGGGAAGAGTGACCCCTGGTGCAGTCAAGGGGAAGTCTGTCGGCGATCGGCGATGATGATACTCCCAACGGAGCCTATCTCAGCACAGGGGAGACACTCTGGGAGCCTGCTACCCCGTGATCGTACGGCGAACGACGATCTGTCGTGGTGCGGTCGTACTGCAACTCCGGAGCAGGCAATCGAGCTTGCTTGTGTTGCTGACGGGCCTTTCTGTCCTGCTCAGCCTTGATCGCTGCCAAGAAGGCAGCCAATTGGGCGATCGACATGTGACCTCTCCTTGGGGCTCTTCGCTCACGCGGACTGTCTTCAGCCGCTGCCCCGGAGGCTCTGTATCGACTGATATAGATCGCGGGGAGGACGACTGTGATAGCGATCACACAATCGTGGTTTAGGGCCGGAGTGGCGGTTCCTGGCAGCGGGGGCTTCTAGTCTTCTCAGTGGACCGGATAGGGCGCATATTGCGGAGCATGGCTGACCCCCCTCCACCAGTCCCTTACGAGGTGAAGACCAGGCGCTGCACCATCCATGCGGGTCGATACCGTTGGGATATTTGGGTGCACGGCAGGAGGGCGCAGTCGTCGATCGACTCATTCGCAAGCCGGGAAGAGGCCACTGCCGCTGGTCATGCCGAACTGGAAAAAATCGGAAAGACGCAGCGGATCGGCGAATGATCCCAACTACAAGAGTCGGGCTTGCCTTTCCACTCCGAACAGAAATCGCGAGCTGTTTTCCAGATCGAGCCCGCAGGAGCCCCTACAAGGGGCACCGGTGAGAACTGTTGAGCGCTACCTGTCCGAGACAAAAGCAGCAAGCCATCGATTTCTGGTGCGGAGCTTTGGCAACTATTCGTCTCGCTGCCATATTTCATAGCCGATTTCCTTGGAGATCAGGCCGTCGCGAATGTGAAAATTGTGCGGCAAGCGCATCTTCACTTTCGTGCCGATCGGATATGGACAATTCTCGAAGCCGTCGCCGGAGACACGAAACGTGACCCACATGTCGTCGAACACCCGATCTGGCGATGAGAAACGCTCGATTGGATGAAATGTAATGCCTTCCGCAGATTTGAAAACGCGCAAGTACATCTCTTTGATTGTCTCCCGCCCAGAATAGGAAACGCCACGCGTCGGGGCTTCCCATACGGCATCCTTCGCATAAAGTTTGATGCATTCGTCGATCCGGTCAGAGTTCTCCTCGTGCAAATGCATGTCAATCAGGTCGAGTGCGTACTGGCACTGCTGCTCATAGGTCTTCGGCAGTTTGCGTCTCGCGAGAGAGTTCTTCAACGGTCTCACGGGGTTTCTGTATGATATTCATAGTGTTTACCTCGTTCTGCTCGCAATCTAGAAGGCACGCGGGCGGTCACCAAACTGGCGTGCTTCCGCTGCGCCTGTGAGTTCGGTGGCCCGATCTACCTACTTGCCGTCGTTCCAGACATCAGCCGCGAGCCTCCAATCGCTGCCGACCTTCTCCCACACCACGAGATACTTGCTAGTGACTTCCTGTGGCGTGGCCCCTTTGGGGTCACCTGAAGTTCGTGGGGTCTACCGCTGGTGTCCAAGCGGGATGCCAAGTGCGAATCCCTTTTGACGCACCGCACCCTCGGATCGCTTCATTGTCTTTGCTATCTTTCTGACCGGCGTCTTTGCCTTTGAATGGGCCTTTAGGTCCCGCAAATGCTCTCTCGTCCACGTCTTGCGGGGGCGTCTCTTTGCCATCTTCTTGGATTTCTTTGCCATAACACGTTGCTCCTCATGCTGGGTGGAAACGATGTGCACCTTGTTATCGTCTTTTCGTGCTGTTGACCAGATGCGATGGGGGGAGGACCCCAGCCTAACTCAGCGGCGCATTTCTATCATCCTCAGTGACGCAGAAGTATGACAATGAAAAACGATGTGAACTCAGTCGTTACCTTGAAGCCAATCCAGACTTGAAAGCGATTCGGGTGGTCGGTACAGATTGTCTCAGCCACCTGCGCGAAGCTGCGGCCGGACGGAGAGCAAGCGGGCATGAACCTTCAGTTTCTTGTCGCCGCGAGCCTGATGTCACTGTCTTTAGTGGCCATCTTCCTGCACACAATAAAAGAAACACCGGACCGGCACATCTGGACTGGGGTCAACATCGTCGTCCTGGCCGCCGGTGCCCTACGGTGGTTTCCTCAATGGTCCAGGCTGGTCGTCGCCGGCGCGTTTGATTCAATCTGAGCGCCGCGGCCAGTCGGGTCGGGGGCGCTTCGCCCTCCCCTCCCCAATCGCGCCACTGGTCGGCAATGATGGGCGCGTCCGGCTTGAAGGTGAGATCGTCCCCCCGCGCGGAGGGATAGCTCATATGGAGATGCTGAACGGCTAAGAACGCCGGATCATGCGGTGCTACATCAATGGTCCACGCAAGCGGAATACCTTCGCTGAGTAGGCTCGCCTGGAATGCGGACCTAACCCGCACATCTGTCGCAACCGCTGCCGGCAGCTTCGCGCAGTCGAGGCTGAAAGCCGCAAGCGCGCCGGCCCCCTCCCCGATGTTCCATTCGACAGGATGCAAACGGTAGCAGCCGTTGGTGATGTGCGTGGTACCGATATTTTTACTCGCCGCGACGAGATTTTGCATGCGAATAGGGATCAGGGCGCCGAGTGGTATCTGGAATGGCTTCGTGCGGCAACTCGTGCCCACGTCGTCCTTGCCGGCGCGATGGATGTCGATGGGGTACCAACCGACGCCGATCGAGTCCTCAAAATGAGCAGACCGGGGTCCCTTCTGGAAATACGCAGAAACATCCTGCTCGATGATGGTTCGGAGCGCCCGAATACGCCGACACTCGCGAATGTACGGATATTTCGACAGGCCGTCACGGGTGCCCATGATCGCGGGCTCCAGCCGCAGTTCGGGCGCGCCCTTTCTATCGCCCGCCGCCGGCGCCTCGGTTTGCAGCCAGTAGAGGAAGCCGAGGCTCGCCCGCTTGGCATTTTGAAGCGCTGCCGCATTTGCGGCGGCATCGCCCTCGGTTATCCGGGCTTCGCGGTAGTCGTTCCCCGGCCAGTTGATCATGGTGAGATCGCGCGAGTATTGCGCATGGAACTGGCTGGCGTCGATCAGACGGCGATAGGTCCACAGGCCACCTTTGGTGCCTGGCATGGTCTCGAGGACTTTGTAGGAAAGCCAGCCGCTTTCTTCGCCGTAGATCTCTCCACCATGCACCTCGATGGTCAGGCTGTAGGGCTGGCTCGCGCGGAAATGCTCGTAGCGAAGAGGCTGCGCTATGGCATGCTGCTCGCCTTGGGGACGGCGCTCGAGGCCGAACGTATAGGTAAAGCTTTGGACGCAGTGGGGTTTCGCTTCGGTGGGCTGGGCATGCGGCTCGCCGGTCTCAGCGACAGTCTCGGCTCCGAGTCGGTATTCTACATTCGCCAAGGGCAAGAGATCGCCAAGCTCGGTAGCATCGATCACGATCGAGGCTCGGAATTGCACGATACGGCGATCCTCGAGCCCGATCGCGGTGACGCTCGTGATCCTATCGCCTTCCACCGCCACCGCTGCCGTCTTCGATCGCAGATGGATGGTGAGACGGCCGGCCTCGACGTGGGGCCGCAACATCTCCGTTATCACATCAACTGCAACGCGCGGCTCGAACGCCACACGGGTCACCCAGCAGTTTCCAGGGTTAAAGTGAGGCGACCTGCCAGCCCCGCCGGCAAAGGCGCGATAGTGATCGCGCAGTGCCATCCTCAGGCGGTAGTAGCTCGCGGTACCGCCAAACGACTCAATGTGATCGTGCTCGTCGAGGGCGGAGACACCCTGAGACGTCAGCTGGCCACCTATCCAGTCTGTCTCCTCGAGGAGATGGACGTTGCGCCCCCGCCGCGCCGCCGCAAGCGCCGCCGCCACTCCGCCAGTGCCGCCGCCGACTACGAGAATATCGCATTCGGTAACCTGATCTACCGTCAGATCGCCGACGGGCACAATCGCGATTGCCGGATCGCCGTCGACCGGCACTCTCATGACGTCAACCAAAGCCTCGAGTTTACCCTCCGTCCCTGGCATCTTACGTCTCAGCTTTGGCGCTCGTTGCGCCGAAGTAGAGTTGCTGAATCAATGGTGTGTCGCGGAGCACAGCTGGCGTTCCCTCGGCTGCGATGCGACCCGAGGCAAGTACGTACGCGCGGTTGGCCACGTCCAGCGCCATTGCGGCATTCTGTTCGGCGAGAAGGATTGGTATGCCTGAGCGCGCAAGCGCCCTAATGGTGTCGCTAATCTCATCGACGACGATTGGGGCTAGTCCAAGCGTCGGCTCATCAAGAAGCAGACATTTCGGGCGGCCCATCAGGCCTCGCGCGATCGCAAGCATCTGCTGCTCGCCCCCTGACAGGGAGCCCGCTCGTTGTTTGCGCCGTTCGGCAAGCCGAGGGAACATCGCAAATACCACCTCGAGGTCGCCATCGATGTGATCTCGGTCGGAGCGATGATAGGCCCCCATGATCAAGTTCTCGTTGACGCTGGAGCGGCCGAACACTTGGCGCCCCTCAGGTACGAGGATAATTCCCATGCCCACGCGCCGCATGGTCGGAAATGCGTCGAGGCGCTGCCCGGCGAAACTGATGCTACCGCGCGTCGCTTTCTTAAGGCCAATAATCAAGCGCATGGTTGTTGTCTTGCCGGCAGCGTTGGCGCCTATCAGAGCAACGACCTCGCCGGCATTGAGGACGATGCTGGCGTTGCTGACCACCTCGTTTTTTCCGTAATGCGCAGTGAGGCCATTGATCTCAAGCATGATGGCGTCCCAAGTATGCGGCTACCACGGTCGGGTCGGACAGGACATCTTTTGGATATCCTTCGGCAATCTTCTTGCCGTTCTGCAGCGCGATAAGGCGGTGCGCGAAATCGGCTAAGAACGCAACCTTGTGATCGATGATGCAAAGAGTAGTTCCGTGCTCGCAAAGATCCCTGAGAACTAGCCCCAGATGGGCGACCTCCTCATGGCCAAGTCCCGATGCCGGCTCGTCCAGCAGCAGCAGCTTAGGTTCGCACATCATGGCCATTGCCACGCCCAGCATCTTTTCCTCGCCGTAGGACAGGGTGGCCGCCGGCTTGTCTGCCACTGCCGTAAGTCGACACAGCTCTAAGACGCGATCTATCCGAGTTTGCAGCTCACGATTAGCCGATTGGGGACCAAAGAACGTCCGGGGGCGGCGATAGCCTAAGAGTCTTTTCAGCGCCAAATGACTCGCAATCATCACATGCGCATGCACGCTGAGCTCGGCAAATAGCTGAGGATTTTGGAACGTTTTGATGATACCTCCCGCGGCAATCGTATCCGGCTTGGCACCGGAAATACTGCGTCCTTGCCAGAGCATACGCCCAGAAGTCGGCACGAGAAGCCCGGCCAGCAGGCTCAACAGGGTCGTCTTACCCGACCCGTTCGGTCCGAGAATGCCGACGATTTCTCCTTGCTCGATCTTCAAGGAAAGCTCGGATACGGCGACCAGACCGCCGAAACGCTTGGTGAGGTCTTCGACTTCAAGAAACATGGCGCCAGCGGGAGAACAGCCCTACGATACCTCGGGGCATGACCAGGATGGCAAGGATCAAGATAGCGCCATAGGCAGCAGCGCGAAGCTCAGCAGAAAATTCGATCACGTGTGGCAATCCGGTCAACAGGAATGCACCAACAACCGGGCCGAGGATCGATCGAATGCCTCCGAGCAAAACCATGGCGATGGTATCGAGCGACTGCGTGATCGAGAGCTGCGACGGCTCCACATAGTTCGTGTAGAATCCGAAAAGTGCGCCGGCAAAACCGGCGAGGATGTTCGATATCGTGAAAGCCAGAAGCTTATAGCGAAACGTGTTGATTCCAAGGGTTTGCGCGAGTTCCTCGTTGAGGCGGATGGCCGCAAAGTTACGTCCAATCCACGAGCGCATAAGGACCTGCGAGAGAGCGACAACCATCAGAAGGGACGTTAACGCCAGCACATACCATGCGTGCGTCCCCTCGATCTTCATCATGCCGACGCCTGGTAACCAAACGGTTGGCTTCTCGAGCACCATAAGCCCTAACGTGCCATTGGTAACGCTATTCCAATTTAGGACTACGAGGCGCGCCAGCTCGGAAAACGCGAGCGTGACAACCGCAAAATAAAATTCTCGAAGCCGAAATTTGAAGCAGATCCATCCAATTGACAGCGAGAGAAGTAGAATAGCTACGAACGTCGGCAGCAGTGCCAACCAAAACGAGATTCCGAACTCGTAGAGACTGAGATAAGTGCCGTACGCTCCGATCCCGAACGCCGCGCCGTGGAACATCGTGAGCTGGCCGGCGTAGCCGAACACGATGTTGAAGCCAATCGCCAGGATACTCAGGATGAAGGTGAAGATAAGAATCGTGAGTAGTACCTCGCTATGACTGAAAACAGGAATAAGGTAGAGGGGCGCCAGGAGCCAAGTGGGGGTCATTTCTGGCTCCCGAACAAACCGCTCGGCCGGAAAAGCAGGATGGCCACAAGGAAGACGAGGCCATAGGCGTCACGAAACGCCGTGGGCAGAAAGAGCGAGCCGATCGACTCCGTAATGCCAAGAATAATACCGCCCACGAGGGCACCTGCGAGGTTGCCGACACCTGCCAAGATGGCGGCTTCGACCCCCTTTAGAATGAACAAGGCACCCATAGAGGGCTCGAGCGAGTAGAGGCTGGCATACATTGCCCCGCCCAGCCCTGCCAGCGCACACGAATAAACGCCGACGCCGACCTGCAACGCCTGCGTATTTACGCCCATGAGTGTGGTCGCCTCTGGGTTCTGCGCGTAAGCTCGTGTGGCTCGGCCAAGCCAAGTGTTGGCGAGCGCTGCCCAGGTAATCGCTATTGCGGCAACGAGGACGCCGAAGGCTGCTACCTTCATCCGAGGCAGAGTGGTATCGCCGAACGTCCAAGACCCAGACAGCACGAAGTCCATGTTCTTCGGCGTGGCCGTATAGAGAAGCAGCGCTCCGCTTTCTATGACCGAGATCAGGCCGATGGAAACCAGAAGGCCATTCACAAGATTATTGCGGGTAAACTGGAAAAGCGCTCGATCTGCGAGCAGGCCCGCCAGTCCGGCAATCAGCACTGCGAGAGCGACCGCAATAGGGTACGGTAGATGCGTGATGTCAGTTAGGTGCCACGCAGCGTAGGCACCAATCATCATGAACTGCCCAAGGGCAAAGTTCACGATTCCCGTGATGCCAAAAGTCAGCGTAACGCCCAAGGCGATGATGCCATAGAGCGTCCCAACAATTATGCCGTTAAGGAATTGACCGAAGATGACTTGGGTCATTGGCCGTTAGGGTCGACCTACGCTCGATCGCATTGATCGCCTTCGTCAAAGTGGCGTACTATTGCGCCCAGTCCTTGCCGGTTCCATGCGCCTTGCGGTCAGGGAACCAGCAGAGAGGTGGCTTACCGAGCGGCGCCCCCCCGCTAAGGCTCGATGCGCGTGATCTGGATTGCCCCGCCCTTCTTGAGATGGACGATGTCGAAATTGAAGATCTGCTCGCCATGCTGATCGAATTTGATCGTCCACATGCCGCTATAAGTGAGCGAAAGGAGCGCCGCGCGGATCTTGCCGACGTCCTCGACCGTCCCAGCCTTTTGCATCGCTTCGACCAGCATGTACACGTGGTCGTAGCAGGACGAAGAGCACAAAGGCGCCTGATCATACGGGAATTCGCGCTTATAGAACGCCTTGTATGTGTCCACGAATCGCTTGACCTTGGGCGAGGTTTTCTCGGCCTCCTCGAAATACTTGGGAACGTAGACAATATAGTCCTCGATGCCATCCTTGTTTTTCATGCCGGGTCCGAGCGAGCCGCGCACCAAGAAGAACTTGCGGATGAAGTTGCCTTCCGTCGCCTGCCGCACGATGTCATAGAGCGGCGCGTCGGTGTAGCCGGGGAACAGATAATCTGCTTTAAAGGCGGCCAGCTTTGCCAATGCAGGAGTAAAATCCTTGGTGCCGGGCTCGAAATATTCAGTGACGGTCTCAATTCCTTTCGCCTTGAAGAGCGGCTCGTAAATTTCGGCCAAAACCTTTCCGCCTTGATCGTTCTGAAAAAGCATGGCAACTTTTTTCGGAGTCGCGGTCTTGATTAGATAGTCGACCATCCGCTCGCCAAATCCGTTGGGGCCGGCATCCCAATTCCAAGTTCGGATTACAAAGTCGTACCCCGGTTGCCCGACGAAATCATGCATTCGTGTCGCGCCGCCCATCAGTAGGAACTTTCCATTGAATTGCTTGGCATAGGGCACAACGGTCACGAATACGTTGGACAGAAACGGTCCGAAGACGAACCGCGCCTTGTCCTGCTCAAGCAACCGCTTGAGCTCAATAGTAGCTTCCTTCGGATCGCCGCGCGTATCGAGGGAGATGAGCTCGAGCTTGTAGTTCTTGTCGCCGACCTTGAAGCCACCGCCCTTGTTGATTTCGTCGACAGCTATGGGGACGCCCTGCGAGCCCATCCAGCCGTAGATCGCATTGGGTCCCGTCTGCGCTTCGATCTGGCCGATCTTGACGACATCTTGCGCGTGCGAACTCGCGACCCAGGTCGCGCAGAGCGCGGCAGCCGCGGCGGTCTTTACGACGTAATGCATTCTTCATCCCCTCCCAGTGCATTGTTGTGATCAGGTGCTTGAGCACAGGGGTCCCAAGCTCACCAGTTCTATTTTAGCGCCCTCGGTGAGACCTATTTTCTTGCATGATGAGGTAGAGTTTCCGGTGCTGTACCACTATCGCTAGCCAGAGGGCGCGGAACCGCGAACGAAGAACACTACATCATTCCGCCAGTAGCCACCTTGGCGCCATCCTTTGCCCAGTCTTCTTGTTGCTGCACTGCAAAGATCGATGTGTAACCGCCCGACCAGTCGGGAGGGAGCAGGCAGGGGCGAGGATCATGATAGGCCCACCGGGCCGGCTTGCCGCGCACGATCGCGCCACAATACTTTGACTGGAGCGGATTGTACGTGTAGGGCATGGCGTTCGCCGCTGAGTAGACGTTAAGCAGCAGGGGCCGCGGGATTTCCGACCAGTTCGCTTTCGAGTAGTGTAGTGTACGGCAGTTATGAATGGTTACGGAGCCTGCCGGCCCCTCGAGATAATCCACCTTGCTCATGTCCACCGCAGCGGCGTCCTCTGGCTTGAGACAGCCTACCCACTCGCCCTTGTCATTATACTGATCGACGACCGGGCCTTTGTGGCTGCCGCGCAGGACGCCTAGCGGACCCTGCTCCGCGTTGCAGTCAAAGACATAAGTGCCGGCGGTGCAGGGGCTGTAGTTCGTGTGGGGCCAGAAGGAAATGTCCTGGTGCCATTTCACCTCGTCACCGCCTTTGGACCATTTGAAGTTGAGCTTGGAATGATGAAACTTGACGTCGGGTCCGACGAGGTCGGAGATGGCGTCGGGCAGAGGCGAGTCTTTCCCAGATGCATATTCCCAAAGCGTCGGGTGATGATCGTTCATGCTGGATAGTCGGCGCAGGCGGGGATGCTGCGCGGTATGCCCTTTGTCCAGATCCCAGACCTCATCCGATTTGGTGATCCCGCGGCTTCTGTCCACCATCTGCTCGGTGGCGGCACGCAGGCGCTCAATCCAAGTATCGGACAGAAGCCGTTCCAGCACGATGTATCCGTTCTCGAAATAGAACTCGCGCTGTTTCTGGCTCAGAACCTTCGGCTTGATCGACAGGATTTGCTCTGGAGTCATGTCTCTCTCCCGCTATCGGCTGGGTATTTGAGGGGCGACGTTTGCCAACCCATCCCTACTTCACAACAACCTTGTTCACGCCCTGAACTCCTGTTTGTCCGTCCCGGAATAGAGGGCTTTCACCTGCCGCCCGACTGCATCCGCATGTGCTGCAAGCGCGTATTCATCCAAGTCGCGCTTCGGGCGCGGCTCGTGGTCAAAGTTACCATCGCGATCGATACCCCGCACGAGAGTCGCCGAGTCGCGGACCTTCAGCTGCCGCACGTCAGTCGGAATGTAGCGGATTGCCAGCCCGATTCGCCGCTCGTTTGACCGGTTGGGCTCCGAGCCGTGGACCAGCTTGACGTGATGAAGCGACATCTCGCCCGGATCAAGAATGCAGTCGACCGTGTTCTCGCTATCGACCTTGACGGCGATCTCCTGACCGCGGGACAAGAGGTTGTCCTTGTGGAAGGTATCGACGTGCTGGAGGTGGTCCTGCGTCTGTGACCCCGGTACGAACTTCATGCAGCCGCTTTGCAGGTTTGCGGGTGAAAGCGCCACCCAGGCGGTCATGACTTCATCTTTGCTGAGGCCCCAATAGAACGCGTCCTGGTGCCAGGACACGAACCCGGGGCTGTTCGCCTCCTTGATGAAGAAATTGGTCGTCCAGCAGAGAAGGTTGGGGCCAAGCACATCTTCGGCTGCGTCTACGATCTTGGGGTGGTGCACGAGTTCGTCGACCCAGGTGAACAGTAGGTGGGCCTTATGGCGAAAGTTGCCCTGCAGCGGCTGGCCGGTCTTCGCCTCGTGCTCTTCAAGGCAGCTGCGGAAGTGCGCAACCTCCTTCGGTGAGAGCGCCGGTACCGGAAAGTAGTATCCATCGCGACGGTAGGCCTCCAATGCAGAATTCGAGAGCCTCTTGGGCATCGTCTAGTCTCCTCCACTGGCGGCTAATATGTTACTGATATATTATCCTTGCGCAAGCGTTGCGATAGAGCTTGGCTTCCGGCGCCACAAGGCGTCCTACCGGGCATGAGTCATGGCAGGAACGAACCGATCCAGGGGGTCCCGCGCTGAAGCTCGCGCTACCGCTGCGTCGCAAGCGAAAGCACAGCCATCGGGGTCACGTATACGCTCCGACGCCATGCGGCCGGGCGGTACAGGACAACCAGACCTGTCCGATCAGGCGCGGGCCCGTCTGGAAGAGATGATCGTCTCACTGGAGTTGCCCCCCGGGACCATTTGGTCGGAGGCCGATCTCAGCGCCAAGCTCGGCATTGGTCGAACCCCTGTGCGCGAGGCACTGCAACGGCTTGAGGTAGACCACCTCGTTAGGATCCTCCCCCGCCATGGCGCGCAAATCACCGAGATTAACGTTGTCGAGCAATTGCTGCTCCTCGAACTCCGCCGCCAACTCGACCGACTGATCGCAGCCGATGCGGCGCGGCGGCGCACCCCACAGGAGCGCCTCCAATTGCTTAAGATGGCGGACGGCCTGGAAGCCCTTTCAGCCGACGGCGACAATGTTCTGGCTTACCTGCGCCATCACTACGAACTCAAGAATTTCCTGGCCGGCTGCGCTCGAAATCCGTTCGTCGCGCGGGCTGTCATGCCGTGCTACGCCATGTCTCGGCGCTTCTATTATCTGCATTACCGTCAGGCGCGGGATCTCGCCGTAGCCACGAGGCATCACATCGGCGTAATTCATGCTGTCGCGATCGGCGATGAGAAGAAAGCCGCGGCCGCTTCCGACAGGTTGATGGACTACGTCGAAGAATTCACGCGTGCGACCGTCAGCAATCGCTTCTAATCTGACAGTTCATTATGTCGCTTTTGCCGGCTCTTGTGACGGGTTTCGGATGCCGGTCATGACGCCAAAGTTGTACCTGTACTTACTTGTTACGAAATCACAGATTTATCATCAGTCCTTCGTATCGTATAGCCGTGGGTTTGTTCTGGCTCGATGGCCGTAAATCCGGACGCTACCGAAGCTTGACACCCGGCGATATCGGGTAATTCTTTGGCGATATAACAGCCGCCCAAGGTACCTAATGTATAAGCCAGGCTCTACATCAAGAGCCAGACCCACGAGGGCTGGCGCTGCCTGCCCGCCCAGTACAACGACGGCGGCTTCTCGGGCGCCACGTTGGAGCGCCCAGCCCTGCAGAAGCTGCTCGCCGACATACGGGCTCGCCTGATCGACGTGGTGGTCGTACGCGGGCGCAAAAGCCGTGCGAGCAGCGTTCGGGACAGCGGTCCTTGCTCGATGCAGCGCAATGACGGCACGCCGTCTCGTGGCACCCTGGGTGACCATCGAGCGGTTGCTCATCTTCTCGCAGGTTGCTTTGGAGTGCGCCTTGCCCTTTTCGGCGATCTCGCGAGGCCAGTGGAGTTTCCGCTTTCGGCATGTCAAAAGCGGAGCCCCGCAAACATAACCCGCCTCGGCGGAGCACTCAGATCGGCATCCGGTAACCGTAGAATTCATGATCTTCGTTATATCCGCCCTGACCAGCGCCAAGGTCCGCGAAGTCATGCACGAACTCGATCGCCGCGATCCACTTCACCATCTTGAACCCGAGCTCATTTTCGCAGCGCAACCGTAGCGGCGCGCCGTGCAGCACGCTGACGGGCGCTCCGTTCATTTCATAGGCGAGGATGGTCAGCTCATGGCGCATGTTGGATATTTTGTGCACGTCGTAATAACGCCCAACCTCGCCGCCGTCGGCAAGTGAGTAAAAGACAACGTAGCGGGCATCAGGCGTGGGACGCACCAGCTCGAGAATGTGCCGCATGGGGACCCCTCCCCACTTTGCGACGCCGGACCATCCCTGAATGCAAAAGTGGGTCGTGATCTGCTCCTGTTTCGGCATGGCCTTCAGCTCCGCGTAGGAGAACGCCCTGGGCGTCTCGACCATGCCACCGACGCGCAGAACGAACCTTGCAAAGTCTTCAGCGACCAGCGCATCGAACTCGGCCGACTTCGGCATCGTGCCGTTTGGCCAAAAATAAGGCGAGATGTCGGTCTCCGCCAATTGGCTATTCGGGTCCCACCACTCGGTCAGGACGTTGAATGGCCACATCATGATCTCGCCGACCTTCTGAACGAAGCGCGCATGCCGGAGGGTGAACGGCGATGCCAACCACCAGGTCACGGCCACCAGCGCCATGGCCGGGACGAAAATCGCAAACCCGCTCCAAGAGCCGTCGTTCACCCCGGCGAACATCATGTTCAGATTGACCCGTGCTCCGGTGATGAACACCAGGGTCACGTGAATCAGGATGAAGAGCAGGAACCACCACATCGCGAGGAAGTGGATCGACCGGGCCCGTTGGCGGTTCAATACCCTGCCGAACCAGCCCAGCCGATTTGAGATCGCGGGGCCCTGCATGAAACCCGTGAGGATGGAAGCGGGTGCGGCAATGAACACGGTGACGAAGTAGGTGAGCTGCTGAAGGCTGTTGTAGCGGGTCCAGCTTTCATCGGGGGGAAAATTGAGCGACAGGTACTGCAGCGCGGTCGAGGCCGCGTTGGGAAACGCCTCCCATGTGGTCGGCACCAGCCTCGCCCACTGTCCAGTCCAGAAAAGCAGGGCGTAAACGACGATGCCGTTGATCATCCACAGCAAGCCGAACGAGAAATGCCATCAGCGCGCAAGCCCGATGGAGTGGCGAATGCCGGGGATGCCCAGCCAGCCCGGGAGGGTCACGGAGTCGTCCTTCGCGGTCCATATCCGCCCGGCTGGAACGGCCTCCTGAAAGCGGAACCACTCGGTACCGGGCGTGCAGTCGCGTTTCCAGTATAGCCGCGGGTGGTCGGCGAGGACCTGAATGCCGGCGCGGATGATGAACGCCATGAAGAAAAGGTTGAGGAAGTGCTGCACCCGCAGCCACGCCGGGAACCCGGCGCTGACGGTCCGCGCGGACGGCGGGACGCCGGGGTACCGCACGAGGAAATCCTGCACTGCCGGCACCTCGCGCAATGCCTGAGCTACGGCCACGCCGATGACGGCGAGCACGAAACCGGTCCGCAAGGCCCACAGCACGTTTATCCAACGCCGGCCAATCCTGATCCTGGGCACGACGCCAACTTGCGGCGGCAACCAGTTGTTCAGGAGCACACGGTCGTCCGCCGGGCTGAGCTTCGCCTCGATGGGATCGTGCGTGCGCGCAACGGGGTGAATGTCTGTCATACGGCCCACTTCGGTTCGGCGCTGCGGTTCTGCCCTTTGGCCATGACGGTCCCCATTGAGCCCTTCAAACGTCGACAGGATAGGTCAGCGCTCCAGCCGGCCCCAACTTGGCTCCGTCCGTCATGTTGGCATGCTCGATGTGATTCCGCCCGAGGATGTGGAATACCGTCTCTCCGGCAGCAATCAGATAGTCGGCGATGATCCGACGATGGCATCGCCACCACACGGCCTCCGCACACATGATTGCGCACGGCGTAGCACGCCCCAATTCGCGCAGCCTGATCAGGCCGCAATGGAAGCCCTCGCTCATGGCGTAGTCCGCGTAATTATGAAAGCTGCGCTTCTGCCAGAACGCGTTCACCTCCGCCGGCACGTCTCGCGCCCGTCCGCGCAATCCCCCGAGCGCCGCAATGTGCTCGTATTCGATCTGGGATTCAGACAGCGTTTTGGGCAGCACCTCCGAGTTATACTGTGGGTTGGTGCGTGACCGCGGGACGGTCCGAACATCGACGACGAGGCGAGCCTTCGCATCGCTCAGCAAGTCCACAAACTCGCCGATCGAGCGAGTCGAGTGTCCAATGGTGAAGAACGGACGCGCCATGCACAATGCCTGCGAACGGGCGCGCCGCCGCATCACCCTGAAGCCTTCGTTGCTTCCGCGAGCTTCTGCTTGAGCGCGCGCATCTCCTCGAAGCGTTTGGTAACGTCGCGCATGATCGCCGCCAACCCGATCAGCCGACGGGCTTCATCCCGTAGCGGCACAATCGTGAACTCGACGGAGACTGTGGCACCGTCCTTTGTGATTCCGGGAACCGACAGGATGTCGGCTTGGCCGTAGCGGCTCTCACCGCTCTTGATGACTTTGTCATACCCGTTCCAATGGCGCTTTCGCAGCCGTTCCGGGATGATGATGTCCAGCGATTGACCGAGGGCGGCGCCACTCGCATAGCCGAAAATGCGCTCCGCCCCGGGATTCCAGAAACGAATGATCCCCTCCTTGTCCGCAGCGATAATCGCGTCGGAGCTCGTGGAAAGAATGCCTTCGGCGAGAACATGCGAAAAGCTCATGACGGGACCTCACAAGACCGCTTGTCGATAAGCACGACTGTCGTCCCGCTGCGGCTAATCAACGGCGAACAAGTTTCAGCGCCGGTCCTTTGTGCAAGGCCAAGTGATCAGTCTTGTCGCTCTTGATCGCATACTGAGGCTCGTCTTCGCTCGCATGGTGGACGTATCCCTTATAGTTCACGTCCTTGGTGTGCACCTTCACGATCATGCCGCTGACGTGCCCGGCCTCGGAATTCCAGGTCACGTGATCGCCAACCTTGAATGCGTGTTGCATAGCTCGATTCTCCGAACTCACACGAAGTCACAGCGTATACGAACGAAGTCACAGCGCATACGAAGTCACAGCGCGCAAAAGCCGCAGCGTCGGTCACAGGTCGACGATCGGCCGCCTTTGCACCTACGCGGTCGTATTCTAGTCCCCATTGCGGCCATCAGGAACCGCAGCGCGGGACCCGCGAGCTCGTGGACTCTCGCGCTGGCCCCATTCACGTTCTATATTAATAGCTACCGGATCGCTGGCAGGAAATGTTTCATTAAGCGCCTCGTCTAGAAGGTCGTCGACATGCGCCAGTGCGACTGGAGACACCCTGTGCAGCTTCTTCCCGACAAGCATGACCTGCGCGCCCTTCTTCTTCAGCTAGCTGATTTGCATGATATTTATGCCCTGGCCGACAATAAAGAAGGGCCAATCCGCAAAATTGAAGATCGCGGTGGCGACCAGGCTGGGATCCACACTACCGTCTCGTTGTCGGCGAAGAGGAAACATCATCCAACGTTAGAGGTCGATTTTACCCGACTAGCTGCCTCGATGCGCCATGCCCGGCCCATAAGTCTTTAAAGGGAGGTTCAGGTGATTATCCGGTCCTCAAATCAAGTGCCTCATATCACCGTGCTGAAGCGCTTCCCGGTGCCGAGAAACTTTGGCGTGTCGCCAGACTCGCGCATCGGACCGGGGCGGATGTGGCCAGCCGCGGCCGGTGCCAGGTGCGTGAAGACATTCGAGATCTATCGGTACGATCCGGACTCGGGCAATGGCCCGCGTCTCGATACGTTCGAAGTCGATCTCGACGATTGCGGCCCGATGGTCTTGGATGCCCTCATCTGGATCAAGAGCAAGATCGACTCGACGCTCACGTTCCGCCGCTCTTGCCGCGAGGGCGTTTGCGGCTCCTGCGCCATGAATATTGACGGCACAAACTGGCTTGCTTGCACAAGGTTCATTTCCGAGGCCGGGACGCCCGCGACAATCTACCCCTTGGCCAATATGAGGATCATCAAGGACTTGGTTCCAGACCTCACGCATGTTTTTGCGCAATACAGCCTCATTGAGCCTTGGCTTCACGCGAAGACGCCGGACCCTGTCGGGGAACGGCTCCAGTCTCCCGAGGAGCGCAGCAAGCTCGACGGCTACTACGAGTGCATTCTTTGTTTTTGCTGCACGTCAGGCTGCCCGAGCCACTGGTGGAATGGAGATCGCTTCCTGGGCCCCGCCGCGCTGCTCCAGGCCAACCGCTGGCTCGTCGACAGCCGCGACGAGGCGACGGGTGAGCGGCTTGACGCGCTCGAAGACCCGTTCCGGCTCTACCGATGCCACACCATTCTCAACTGCACGCGGACATGTCCCAAGGCGTTGAATCCCGGAAAGGCCATCGCCGACATCAAGAAGATGATGATCGAGCGGAGAAGTTGATCGTTGCAAAGAGCGGAGATCTATGATGTCGAATTCCGCGACCAAGCAAACCCGACCGCTTTCTCCCAACCTGCAGATCTACCGACCACAGCTTACGTCGGTCTTGTCAATCGTCAATAGGCTGACCGGCGTCATCTTGAGCCTTTGCGCCATCGTGCTGGTGGTGTGGCTGATTGCAGCGGCCACGGGGCCACAGGCCTACTCCGCCGTGCACGTCTTCGTCCACTCGTGGGTCGGCCAGATCTTGCTGTTGGGCTGCACCTTTTCCTTCTTTATGCACCTTTGCGGCGGTATCCGGCATCTGGCCTGGGATGCTGGCTACGGCTTTGACCTTCGCGCGATATACGCCTCCGGGTGGACAATAGTTGTGGCGAGCGTGGTGCTCACCGCGGCTTCCTGGATGACCAGCTTCATCGTGGCAAGGTAGGGCAGATGGACAGGCAGGGCATGCGCTCGCCGCTCAATCGCGCTCTCGGGCTCGGTTCGGCCAAAAAAGGCGTTGAACATTGGTGGACCCAGCGTGTGACGGCCGTGGCACTTGTGCCGGTGACAGTGTGGTTCGCCGCTTCGATCATCGCGCTCACTGGCAGCGATTACATCGCATTCATCGCCTGGCTAAGGACACCACTCGCCACTGTTATGATGGTTCTTCTGCTGATCGCCATCTTCTATCATACAGCGCTCGGCCTCCAGGTGGTGATCGAGGATTACATCCACTCCGCGGCAAAGATACCGATTTTGGTAGCGATGCGCCTCGGCTGCTTTGCGCTCGCCGTCGCAGGCATCTTGGCCACTTTGCGTATTGCTTTTGGTGGCTGAGAGTGGCGGGTTCAAGCTTATTGCCGAGAAGCCCAAAATTCATCCATCAATCAACTCCGTGACTCGTCGACCTTTCTACATTTTGGATGATCCCGGCCGGCATCGTCGTCGAGTGGGCATAGGCTCCGCCGGCTCGCATCTCGGCCTCTACCCAGATTGCTTCCATCAATCCTTCAGGCGTCGCCTCTGCGCGCGGTGCCGCCTTCGTGTGCAGCCGCTCATTGGGGGCTCTGAGGCGGGGAACCGCCGAGAGTAATACGGTTGTCACAAAGGCCACGACGCCGATCAAGAGGACGATGGAAAGAACATGCAGTGCCCGAGCAATCGGACGTCATCCATCGGCGCACCTGGATGTCTTTCGAGCGAGTTTGCCCCGCGGCCCAGGAAGAATGGCGTGCCCTGGATGTTTTAGACCAGGGGATCTAGATATGAGACAGCACCGATGTGCGGCATATGAGATCCAGCGGCATCATGGCTGCAATCCCGCGCTACCGCCCGCAGACAGGCCCCGTCGTACTCTCGGCAGGGTTTCGCCCGTTCTTTCTGGCTGCATCGCTCTGGGCATCTCTTGTTATCCCCATCTGGCTCGCCTTTTTTTCCGGCCACGGTCAAGTGCCGACTGCGCTCTCGCCGGTCGTCTGGCATGTGCATGAAATGATTTTCGGCTTCGGCGCCGCAACGGTCGCGGGCTTCCTCTTGACGGCCATACCAAACTGGACCGGTCGCATGCCACTGCAAGGCGGACCCCTCGCCTTCCTGGTGTTGCTCTGGGCGGTTGGACGGGTTGCCGTGCTGGTTTCCGCGAAAATCGGTCCCGATGCTGCGGCCGCTCTCGATCTTGCATTCCCTGTGGTGTTCCTTAGCGCGATCGGTCGCGAGATCTTCGCCGGGCGGAACTGGCGCAATCTGCCCATGCTGGGTGCGCTCGCGCTGCTGCTTCTAGGCAATCTGCTTGTCCATCTCGAGCCCGTCGGTATCGCCGGCACGGCTGACCTCGGCAACCGGATCGGCGTCGCCACGCTGCTCGTGCTCATCAGCTTCGTCGGCGGGCGGATCGTCCCCAGCTTCACGCGGAACTGGCTCACAAAACAGCGGCCGGAGATTTCGGCTCCGGCATCGTTCAATCGCGTCGATCGCGCCGTCCTGGCGATCACCGCGCTCGCCCTGGCCACCTGGGTCGTCGTGCCCGAAGCGCGCGCGGCGCCCTGGGTCGAGCTTGCCGCCGGTCTTGCTCTCGGCGTGCGGCTCGCGCGATGGCGCGGTCGGGCTACATTGCGCGAGCCGCTACTCTGGATTCTGCACCTTGGCTACGGCTGGCTCTCGCTTGGGTTCCTGCTGCTCGCCTTCAACGGCCTCGTGGCGGTATTGCCGCAGACGACGGCACTGCATGCGCTCACGGCCGGGGCGATCGGCACCATGACCCTCGCCGTCATGACACGGGCCTCGCTCGGCCACACCGGGCGCCCACTGACCGCCGGACCCGGCACGACGACAATTTACGTGCTGGTGACCCTCGCCGCCATCCTCCGCCTCCTCGCGCCGCTCGATGGCGCCGCGTACATGCTCATGCTAACCCTTGCTGGCGCGGCGTGGAGCAGCGCGTTCGGGCTCTTCGCGTTGCTGTACGCACGGTCGCTCATGCGGCCTCGGGTCAAGGCTGAGGAAGCGAGGCCGATCTGAGCACCGCGGAGGATCTACGGATAGTCAGGTGTTATCGCCCTTCAACGGCGCACGAACGTGCTGGGGCGTACGCCCTGCCGGCTCACTGAAGAGATCGGTGAAGTTAGCGAAATTTTGCATCTTTAATACGGCAACTGGCACTGACTGCATTAGGGGTCTTTGGAGCGATTGCTTCTCCCTCTACAGCTTCCTCAGGGTCCAAGTAACTAACGGCCCCAGTTCCCCATCCGGCAACGTCTCCATTAGCATTGTAAAACTCACACTGAATAACTGCCCACTCCAGCAAATGTGATATAAGGTTTTTGACCCTAAAAGTCATGATTGCAGGCTTCAATCTGCTTTCGACGTCCACCGAGACCTTTCCACGAGTAAGCTCCAAACCACGTTGAATCGTGACTAGACCTTCCTTGTCACCGCTGCCCGAGTAAGCAGGCAACGCAAGGACGGCGAATCCGAGGGCGACCGCTCCGACCGCGAAAGGTGCGTTCTTGGCCATTCTGCATTTTCTCCCATTTTGGGAGAATTTGCCAGACCGACTTTTATCGGAAGCCCCAGGGCAGCGGGGCTTCAAGTGCCAAAGACGATCCACACCGAACGTCACGTAAAGCTGCGCGAACTGCTCAAGGCCAGGCGCAAAGCCGCTGGCCTGACCCAAACCGTGGTAGCAAGGCGGCTCGGCAAGCCGCCTTCTTACGTGGCGAAGTACGAAGGTGGGGACCGCCGGCTGGACGTGCTGGAATTCTTAGACGTCGCTGTCGCAATCGGCTTCGACCCCTGCTCCCTGATCCGTGCGTTACGCCGGACGGAGAAGCTCGGTGGATCCAGCCGCACTTCTGAGTAAAACCTATGCCCGGCGGCCGTCCGACCACCCGGTGATTTGTCGGAACACGCTCGACGGCTCCCGAGGCGGCCGAGTGCTAGGACTGGCAGGGCGCGCCGGTTGCTGCACCGTGTGCTGGCTGAAACCATTTCGACTGGTAGCCGTTAGCGTGAACACACAGGCCACTGGACCTGTTTTCAGCTGATTCGAGGTTACACCCATGAGTCGCTCTCCCACGCCAGTAGAGAATATCGCCGTTAGGCTGATTTTTGCTTGCAGGAGGGAGGAACGGTACAATCGCACTTACGAAGACTACATGCGTATTGCGTCAGAGCTTCCCTGCCTCAAGGAACTCCACCACCAGGTGAATCGGCTACTCAAGGAGCGCCTGAAGCTTTACGGCCCACCTTACGAAATTTGCCGCTTTAAAGCTGGGGACAAGCGTATTCGGTTTGAGCCTTTTCCCGAATCCATTTCGCGAGAAACGATTCGCACGGCGTTGATCGCTTGGGGGATGCGACAGCCTCGCCGAAAGCGCACAAGGCATTGAAATCTATAACTTGTATTTGGACGCTGGACCTCTTTCTCTAATGCGTTATGTGGGCGGCTCTTGTGCAAGGAGCCCGTTATGCCCGCTGCGCTCTCCGAACAAGTGGCGCTGGCCAAGTTGCGCCCAAACCCGAGGAACAGCCACACTCACCCGAAGAGCCAAATTCGGCGCATTGCCGACAGCATCCGACGATTTGGCTTTACGAGCCCGATCATAACGGATGACAAATACATCATCCTAGCGGGCCACGGCCGGTGGGAAGCCGCAAAGCTCTTGGGGCTCCGCGCCGTGCCGGTTGCAGTCCTCCATGAACTCAATGACGCTGAACGTCGCGCCTACTTGTTGGCTGACAACAAGCTCGCCGAGATGGCCGGCTGGGACCGATCGGCGCTCGCGATTGAACTCGCCGAGCTAGCTCCACTCCTTGCGCACGCGGGCCTGGACATCGAGATCACGGGATTTCAGCCGGCTGAGATAGACGCCCTGTTGGGAGATCTCGTCGACCCGGAGCACGATCCTTGCGACGACCCGGCTGCGATCGCTGATGAATCCGTGAGCCGTCGGGGCGACCTGTGGCGGTTAGGCGATCACCGGCTGCTTTGCGGCGACGCGCGAGAAGAGACCGACCTGCGGGCGCTGATGGTGCGTGAGCGGGCCGACATGGTCTTCGCCGATTCGCCTTACAACGTGCGGGTCAAGTCCACCCTGGGGCGTGGAAAGATCAAGCATCGCGAGTTCGTGACAGCCTCGGGAGAGATGTCGGGCAAGCAGTTCACGCGCTTTCTAGCCAATTGCCTGGCGCTCGCCGCGAAGCATTCGGTGAACGGCTCGATCCATTTCGTCTTCATGGATTGGCGGCATATCCGTGAGATGCTCGACGCCGGCGAGGAGGTCTACACCGAACTCAAGAATCTCATTGTGTGGAACAAAACCAATGCGGCCCAAGGCAGCTTCTACCGATCACAGCATGAGCTGATCTTCGTCTGGAAGAACGGAGACGCTCCGCACAGAAACAATTTCGAGCTCGGCCAGCATGGCCGCACCCGCTCGAATGTGTGGACTTATGCCGGGGTGAACACCTTCCGTTCTGGTCGCCTCCAGGAGCTGACCATCCATCCTACCGTCAAACCCGTCGCGATGGTTGCCGACGCGATGCGGGACTGCTCCCGGCGCGGCGACATCGTTCTCGATCCCTTTATGGGCTCTGGGACCACTATCGTTGCGGCGGAACGCGTCGGCCGCCGCGCCTATGGACTCGATCTGGACCCACTGTACGTGGATGCCGCGGTCCGGCGGTGGCAAGCCTTCGCCAAACAGGATGCCGTGCTTGAACGTACCGGCACGACGTTCGATGAACTGGCCGCCGCCCGTCGCACCGGCAAACGCGGGGGTGCGAAGTGAGGCGAATACGGCCCCGCGTCGCCCGCTCCGCGAAAACGGAAAGGTCCCGCGCCTACGACGTCGGGTACGGGCGACCGCCGCAGGAGCATCAGTTCAAACCAGGTCGCAGTGGAAACCTCAAAGGGCGGCCCAGGGGCGCGAAGAACGAAGAAACGATCCTCAACAACTTGCTCAACCGCAAGATCGACATTCGTGAAGGCGGCAGGACGCGCAAGATCAGCGTGCTTGAAGCAATGCTTTTGAAGTTTGCCGAAGAGGCGTTGAAGGGAAATCCGAAGGCGGCGACGTTTTTGCTCAATCGATACCGACCGCCAGAGTCGAATGAGGGTTCGGATAACGAAATGAAGCGCGAAGACCAGGAGATTCTGGATGCGTTCGCGCGCCGACTTGAAGCCCAGCTCCAAGAAAAGAAAACATCATGAGCAGTAAAGACGAAACTGTCCTTCGCGCCCTTTTGCGAAACGATTTCCCCAGCTTCTTGCACCGGTGCATGCAGACGCTCAACCCGAGTTCGCCGCTGCTGTGGAATTGGCACATAGACGCCATAGGGTATCAGCTCGAGCGCATCCGCCGCGGCGAAATCAACCGGCTGATCATCAACATGCCGCCACGCCATCTCAAGAGCCTGACGGTGTCGGTGGCGTTTCCAGCGTATCTGCTCGGCCTCGAACCGTGGCATCGGATCTTTGCCATCAGCTATGCCGGCGAGCTCTCCGACAAGCATGCAAGCGACTTCCGATCGATCGTCGAGTCGGATTGGTACAGGCGCACTTTCCCGCAAATGCGGATCAAGCGAAGCCTCGAGGGCGAGGTCATCACCACCCAGCGGGGATTTCGTAAATCGACGTCCATTTACGGGGCGCTCACCGGCCTGGGCGGCGATGTGTTCATCATCGATGACCCGCAGAAGGTGGCCGATGCCCACTCCGAAAGCCGGCGCAACAGCCTCAATGAATGGGTCTCCCATACGCTGATGTCGCGGTTAGACAACAAGCAGACCGGCGTCATCATCCTTGTCATGCAACGGGTCCATTTGAACGACCTGTCGGGCCATCTGACTAGCTCTTCGAACGACTGGACCGTGTTGAGTCTACCGGCGATCGCGGAGCAAGACGAAGAAGTTTCAATCGGTGACCGCAACTTCCATCGCCGGCTGGCCGGCGAGGCCCTGCACCCCGACTTCGAACCGATCGGCACGCTCGAGAAGCAGCGCCACACGGTCGGTTCCGACGTGTTTGCGGCACAGTATCAGCAATCTCCCGTTCCGCCGGGTGGTGGCATGATCAAACGCCGCTGGCTCCGCTACTATGATACGCCGCCTGAACACAAGTGGCCCGCAAGGGTGATTCAGAGCTGGGATACTGCGGCCAAGGATGGCGCGCAGAACGACTGGTCTGTCTGCACTACGTGGCTTCTGCTCGACAAACATTTTTATTTGCTTGATCTCACCCGGGGTCGCTATGAATACCCGCGGCTGCGCGAGACCGCTCTTGCCCTTGCAGATCGTTTCGAGCCGAACGCAATTCTAATCGAAGATGCCTCCACCGGCATCGCGTTGGCTCAGGAGCTACGCGAAGTGGTAAGATATATTGTGACTCCGATTCCCATCGACCGTGACAAAACCGGTCGCCTCTATGTTCAGCAAGCGAAGTTCGAGGCTGGGCTTGTGCTTTTCCCCAGGGGCGCACACTTCCTGCCTGAACTCGAAGCCGAGCTGTTGGCATTTCCCCAGGCGAGGACCGACGATCAAGTCGATAGCATCAGTCAAGCGCTCGCGTACCAGCCCTTGGGTTACGACACCACCATGGCCTGGGTGGGCTAGTCTGGTCCCTAGGGCCCTGGCCCATTCGATCCGAAGATGATCCGGAGCGCGGCAAAAGAGCCATAAGATTGCTCAGCTTCCGCTCGACTTCCCGGGCACGGCGAGCATGTGTAGTGCCATGACGGCGAGGCACCCAATGAGCCCGGAAATGGCCAACATCGCGATCCCGACCTTCCTCAAATCCATCCGCGAACGGGTGGAGGAGGCAACCGGCATCGCCAAGGCGGCCGAGGCGTGCGCCGATGCCGGCAATTTCGAAAAGGGCGTCGAGATCGTGCTCGACATCGAGGAGCTAATGTATGAGGCCACTACCCTTCTCAACGGCGCCAGCCTGATCAAGCGCTGCGCCAAATCCTGAACCCTCCAAGTTCAGGTTTTCGGCCCCTCGCACCCGCCAGCGCCTTCGGCCTCCGCGGGCTCGGCGCAGTGGCAGCAAGCCGCTGTCGCCAACCGTGAGGGCTCCCATGCCGAAGCTGACCGATACCCAATTGATGCTCCTGTCCAAGGCGACCCAGCAGGACGGGCTCCTGGTGATCCCGGCGAACCTGAAAGGTGCAGCAGCCACCAAGGTCGTAAAGCCGCTCCTTGCCCAGGGGCTGGTCAAGGAAGTGCCTTCCAGACCGGACATGCCGGCATGGCGACGCGATGAGACCGAGGGCCAGTCCTATGCCCTGGTGATCACCCGCGACGGCCGCCGGGCCATCAATGCGGAGGACACGGGTGAGGTGCCCGATCCCCCGAAACTCGCGCCGAAGTCCAAGCGGCCCGCCAAGCCTGCTGGCCGCAAGAACGCGAAGCCGGCGAGCGAGGCGGAACCGCGCGCCGGATCGAAGATCGCGCTGGTGGTCAAGCTCTTGACGGCGGCGCGGGGGACAACCCTCGATGCCATCGTCAAGGCGACCGATTGGCTGCCGCACACGACCCGGGCAGCACTCACCGGCCTGCGCAAGCGAGGCTACCGGATCGAGAAGAAGAAGCGCACGGACAACCAGACCGTCTATCGGATCGTGGGCGGAGGATCCAAGAAGGCTGCCAGGAAAAGCCGCAAGGCCCGGTGAAGGCCGTGGCTCGCCGAACGGTCGATCCGCAGAAGATCGAGGTCGAGATCGCGAGCCTTCGCGGTCTCGACCTTTCCGAATTGCGGGAACGTTGGAAAAAGCTCTACGGCCGCCCTGCCCCGGCCCACTTACCCCAGTATCTGCTGCTCCGGATTATGGCCTATAAAATCCAGGCTGACGCCTTCGGCGATCTCGACCGGGAAACGATCCGGTTCCTCGACGCCGTCGCCGAGGACTGGAAGAAGCGCAGGGCATCGGGGGCGCGCCACAGCAAGGCGCCGCCGCCCGTCCCGCCGGTTCCGCCCCGCCGTTCCCTGAAACCCGGCACCCTGCTGGCGCGCGAGCACAAGGGCGAGCTTCATCGCGTCGTCGTCATGCAGGACGGCTTTGCCTGGAACGGCAGGACCTACGGCAGCCTCTCGGAGGTCGCTCGCGCCATCACCGGCACCAACTGGAGCGGCCCGCGCTTCTTCGGCCTGCGGGCCGACCCCAAGCCGGCTCGCGTGCCAGCCGATGCGAGTAAAGGTGCCCCATGAAGGAGCCGGCTCCCAAATCGCGCCGGTGTGCGATCTACACCCGGGTTTCGACCGAGCAAGGTCTCGAGCAGGACTTCAACTCGCTCGATAACCAGCGCGAGGCAGCCGAGGCCTACATCAAGAGCCAAGCTCATGAGGGCTGGCGCTGCCTGCCGGCCCAGTACAATGACGGCGGCTTCTCGGGCGCCACCCTGGAGCGCCCTGCCCTGCAGAAGCTGCTTGCAGACGTGCGGGCCCGCCTGATCGACGTCGTGGTCGTCTACAAGGTCGATCGCCTCACCCGTTCGCTGGCGGATTTCGCAAAGTTGGTCGAGCTGTTCGACCAGCACGAGGTGTCGTTCGTCTCGGTCACCCAGGCGTTCAACACCACGACCAGCATGGGACGCCTGACCCTCAATGTTCTCCTGTCATTCGCCCAGTTCGAACGGGAGGTCACGGCCGAGCGCATCCGCGACAAGATTGCGGCGTCCAAGCGCAAAGGGATGCGCATGGGCGGGCCGGTGCCGCTCGGCTATGACGTCGCCAATAAGCGCCTCGTCGTCAACCCGGAGGAGGCCGAGCGTGTCCGGCTGATTTACCGGCGCTATCTGGAACTCGGCTCCCTCACCAAGCTCTCCCGCCATCTGGCCAGCCGGCGTATCCACACCAAGGCAACGCAGCGGCCAGGCGGCAGCATCAGAGGCGGCATCCAGTTCACGAAAGGCCCCCTCGCCTACATGCTCAAGAACCGGGTCTACGTTGGCGAGGTCGTGCACAAGGGCCAACATTACCCCGGCGAGCACGAGCCGATCGTCGACAACACGCTGTTCGATGCGGTCCAGGATAAGCTCGCGTCGCAATCCCATGCACGTCGACAATCCCGGATCAATAACGGCTCGCTGCTGACCGGACGGATCTTCGATGACCACGGCAACCGGATGACGCCCTCCTCGGCAAAGAAGGGGTCGGCGCGCTACCGCTACTACGTCTCGGCACCGCTCATCCAAGGCCGCCCTGAGGCTGCCGGCACCGTCTCGCGCGTCCCGGCCCCGGATGTCGAGGCGGTCGTATTGAAAGCCCTGAAGGAGCACGTGCGCCGAACGGATGCCTCCGAGAATTCCGGAGAGGATTCCAGCCCGAACGAGCGCGACCTGATCGAGCAGCATGTCGAAAAGGTCGTCATTCAGAAAGCCGCGATTGAGATGACGTTGGCCAGAACCGACGCGGACTTGGCGTCGCCTCCCCTGCTCGTGCCGTGGTCGCCTATTCCGTCCGTGCGCCGACGCGAAATCATCCTCCCGTCTCAGGCCGCAGACGCGGCCCAGCGTCCGATCCGGTCCGAAACCCGCGCGCGCCTAATCGAGGGGATCGCAAAGGCGCGCCTGTGGCTCGATGAGCTGGTTTCGGGGCGTGTCAACGACACCAAGGAGATCGCAGAGCGCGAAGGCTGCAGCGACCGCTCGATCCGCATGACGCTCAGCCTCGCCTTCCTTAGCCCGGGAATCGTTCACGCTACTGTGGCCGGAACGCTACCCGACGGCCCGGGCGTATCGCGGCTGACCGAATTGCCCCCAGCTTGGCCCAAACAAGCGGATCTTATCACGCTGTCAGGCTCATAACCTGAAGGTCGTAGGTTCAAATCCTACTCCCGCAACCAAATTACGTCAGTCTTTGCAATGGATTAGCCCGCCACGCCCTCCATTGCGATCCGTTTCCATCGGCTCCTGGGCACATGATGGGCACATGAATTCGTCACCGAAGTTGCGGCGATGTTCTCAACCCGCGGCGACGAGGTTACGCAGTTCGCGCAAGCCTCTGGCTGCCTTTGGCGTCATTTTGGCCCTTCAACACAACCCGAGACGAGCGGCCAACGACCGAAATATGCAAGCCCCTGAGCGGCAGTTCGATGCCGACGATAGCGAGCACAAATCCGTTTAGCGCGTGATCGGAGCGGCTGAACATATCTTGCATGCTGGCTTCGTCTTGCTCGGAAGGCGATGGGATCGACTCTGGATGGGTGTGCCAATCACCAATGAAGTGAAGGCCGCGCCGGTGACGGTTGCTTATTTCCTTTTGCTCGGCACGCCGGTTCGGCCGATAGCCGTGCCGCGTGCGCCAGTCCGTGCGGCGCGGGCCCGTTGCTTCCTCAATGATCACGTCGGGTAAATCAAATCGCGCAAACAGCTGGCCTCCAGCCTCGCGGTGCCACCATCGAACTTGTCGGTGCTTCACAAAATGTTCGATCACCGGCGTTGTGAATATCAGTCGCTGTCCGGATGCGTCGATCGGATAGAAAATCATGCCGCAAGCGCCTCTTTACATCCGGGGCATGCCGCAGCCGGCCAAGTCCGTTCGAGCACGAAGCCACCTTCGTTCCGGAATGCCGGATCGCGTTGCCACGTCTCCGTCCAAGTCCCGCCGAGGCGCCTCAAGCGCCCGGCGGGCGCAACCCAGACGCGGTGCGCGGGAGCGATCGTTTCTCCCAACAGCGCCTCCAGCGCCAGTTCAGCCGCGAGGCTATTGATAAAGCCGAGTTCCACCGGGCCGTAAGGCTGATAGACGGCCCCGCATGCCGGTTCCGTGCGTAGAGAACCGTTCGGCCACGCGGTGACCTGGAAATTCGGAAGTCCAGTCCGATCAAATCCGCACCGCAAGCAGCCGCCATCCCGACCGACCAGAACCGCGTGGCCGGCGCACGCATGAGCCTCGGTCCAGGCATAGACGACAGGCGCGCGATGATCCGTCTCGACGCGCCATGCCTCCAACCGGCCATCCCCTGCCCAGCTTCCGGTCGCGGACACGATCAGGCTGCTTGATTCAAGCACGTGCGCGTGTTTGCGAACCATGGTGTCGACATCGACTTCGTGATGTTCGACGGTCAGATGCGGGAAGTCCGACCGCAGCTTTTGTGCGAGCGATTTCGCCTTGTTCCGCCCTACAGCCGCGGCGCCGAGCGGATGTCGGCCGACATTGGCCCATGTCAAAGATTCAAAATCCACTAGCACCAAACGGCCAATCCCGGCCTGCGCAAGTGCGATTGCAATAGGAGCGCCAACAGAACCACAACCGATCACGATCACTGTGGCTTGCCGCAAAGCGGCGGAGCGCGGGTCCTGCCCGCGACCAAAAATCCATTCGGCGTCGGCGCGCTCAACGGGACAGCGCATGAGTTTCCCCCCTCCGAAGTAGCGTGCCGTGAGGATGTCGTCCGGCACCGTTCCGGGGCGGTATCCCTTAAGGAGCGGATGGCGCGCGCCATGCTTCGGCGCCACGGGCGCGGCAAGGACCGTCGCCGCCAGCGCAGGGCCGTTTGCTGTGTGAAACCCCATCATGGCCACGATCTTGTCGGGAGTCTCACGGGCAATGTTGGTCAGCAATTGCGGTCCGCCATCGGCCTTGGCGGCCAGTGCGCGCAGATCGTGGCCCGTCGCGGGGTATTCGCTTGGAACCAGCGGCCTGTCGATCCAGAGAAACAGCGCTTCGTGAATCTTGTACCCGTCCTCCTTCCCGCCAAACAGATTGGCGAGCCATGGGCGCAGTTCCTCAGGAGATTCACCAACGACGTATGCGCCCGAACCGCGCCAAACATAGATTGCGCGCGTCGGTGGCGCAGCTTTCACGAGGCTGGCGATCGACGGACCGTTCTTGTGGGCGTCGAAGCTCCAGTAAGTCAGAAATTCGTCACGGAACTCGGACCCAATGTCGTCCTTGAGCAAATGGCCGATGAGATCGCGCGCCGATTGCAGGGTCACTGCCACGACGCCCGCGGGGTCGTCCGGGTCGATCGTGAGTGTGTTCGGCGCCAGGCAGAGAAGCGCATCCACCTCGACATGTGGCCACGTCAGGAACGGCGGCGGATCAACCAGCGCCGCACGTGGCGGCTGCCATGGGAATCCAGGCGGAAGGAGAAGGTCGAGGCGGTGAATGCTGCCATTCACATCGATCTGCACCCTCCACCCCGCCACAAAACTGCGTTCCGGGTATCGTTCAAGGTCCCGCTGAGTCAGCGACGTAGCACTGCCTCCAAGCGCTGACAGCCAATCGCCAACCCTGGCGGCTGCAAGCGCGAAGCTGGACATCGAACGACCAATGGCACTGGACGCATCAGGCATAGCGGCCGCCACCCTCCTTGCGCACGGCCGACTGCGCTGCCTGAGCGGCGTTGGCAAGGAGGCCGGACGAGATCACCGCGGGTGCCGAGACGGCGGCTTTTGCAGTGGCCTCGGCCTTCTTGTCGAGGCGCTCGATGAAGAAGGTGGTGTTGAACACCCTGTCCCAGCACTTGAGCGCCTTCTCGCGCGTGCAGTCCGGCTCAAACAGCGGCGCGAGATTGTCGACCGCCTCGGTCAAGCGGTCGCGCAGGAAACGCGCGGTCGGGTCGTCATTGCCCTTAGTGATCGTCTCGTTCGGCGTCACCGGATGCTTGACGATGAGATTGCCGTTCAGCCGATCGCGGATCGCCTTCATCGTGTCGTGCAATGCCGTATCTTCACGGTCCGCATTGCTGCGGAAGCATTCGGTCACCAGCTTGGTAATGCCGAACCCGCTGAGCATCTGGCCATTCCAGCTATCCCGGCTGCGCGCATACTTCTTGATCTGCCGGGCCGTCCGCCGCAATTGCCGGCCGTTCTCCTTGTCCGGGCTATGCGCGTTGTTTTCCTTTTCGAACCAGTCGGTCACATCGCGCGCATCCGAGCGCTTCCACTCGCTGCTTGCCAGCTCGTGATGGTACGTCTCGTTGCCGAAGGCGTCCTTCGTCGTCACGCGCCGGTAGACGGGCATATCGACGTGGTATCCGCCCGCGTAGATGACTCGCACGCAGTTCTTGTGCACTTCCGGCGGCGTCTTGAAGCCTCCGTCATCGACCGCATCACGCACCATCTGGCGCGCTTGCAACGCGGTCATTTCGGCGCCGCGCTCACCGACGAGGACTTCCTTGTCGAAATAGACGCCGTCGTCGATGTCATAGTTTTTGGCGGGGTACTGGACCATGGTCTTCATGGCGTAGCTCCCCTGGCTCTTGAACTCACGTAACGCGGGCTTTCCCTTGTCCTTGAGGCCTTTCCTCAGGCGGTCGCGGTTGGCGTTGCGCCGATCGCGCATCGCCGTGCGTTCGCTCTGGGGCAGGGTCACTTTCTCGTCGTGATGGGCGAGAACATCTTTGGCGAAGTCGAACATGGTACTCATCCTCTGTTGGTGTTGGATTGTTTGGCCGGTGCCGCCACCTGGATTGGCGCGCGGGTAAAAAGCGGGTCGGTGCGTGCAGGCGCGGATTCGAACAGCGCACAGATCAATTCGGCGTCAGGATCCGAGGCGCGGTAGGCGCACTTGCTGTTCGTCATGTCCGCATCGGTACGCGCCTGATTGATGAGCGCGTCGATCGCTTCGGGGCGCGTGTCGTCGAGCCCGAGATAGGGAATCAGCGCGGCGGGCACCTTGTCGCTCGGAAACCGGACAACTGTGCAGGGATGATCCAGATGCCGCGCGATCTTCTTCGCCATGTGGTCATAGGCGAACTGCTGGGAATCGATCGCGAGAGCGGCAGCATCGCCGCCGAATTTCCATTGCGTGAGGCCACGGTGAACGGCATCGCGCGCGATCTGTTCTCCGGCCGGCATCGGACACGTGCCGAGGCAGTAGATTTCGATTTTTTGCCCCGGCACCGCCATATCCAAGGCTTCGATCAAACCCACCAAGACCGGATTGTTGGCCCAGAGGCCGCCGTCGACAAAGACGTTGTATCCCTTGCCGCGGGCGTCAGCATGATCGATGGCCGCCATGGACCGGAAAATCGGCGCGGCGGAAGTGGCTAGGCACAGGTCAATGAGGGTGTAGCCGTCGTCCCGGTGATTCGTTGCCGCGAAATGCGGCGTCTTGAACACCCAGGCGTGATGCTGGCTCATTTCGACCGCAGCGACCGCGAGGGCGATGCCGCGCGCCTCGTACACTTCACGCACGGTCATTTGGCCGAGCGTTTTGTCCAATGCTGCGCGAAGGGAAGCTTCGCCCGCTTCGAGGGCGGCCGGGCGACAAACGTGATCGCGCGGCATACCAAGAAGCCCAACCGGCAGCGGACGGCGAAAGATTGCCGCTCCATGTTCACGGTAGAGATCAACGACATCCCCGAGCGGCACGCCGGCCGCCAACGCGCAGGCGATGATCCCGCCGGTGCTCGTGCCGACAATGAGGTCGAAGGCTCCGCCAATATCGATCGCGTCGATAGTGCGGCGCTGTGCAAAGGTCGCGGCGACCCGGTCGAGGTAGGTGGCCGTGTACGTGCCACGCATCCCCCCACCGTCGAGACTCAAAACGCGAAAAGGCACCGAAGCCGGCATCGAAATCCCCAGAAGAGTTGCCCCGCTGTCGCGTCGCGCTTGACGCGACCACGGGCATGCGAATAGAAACTATATGGACTAGAGTCGCTCGTCCGTCAAGTTACTATACGCATCCCTGAGGAGAAGCATGCCCGAACCCGTGCGCCCCATGCGCTGGAGCACCGAAACCCGCCTGGAATTCATTGAATTCCGACTGTTCTGGGAGGGCGGGCTTAACCGATCGGACATCATCGATTATTTCGGGGTATCAGTCCCGCAGGCATCCAACGATCTATCGCGTTATCAAGAGCTTGCGCCGAACAACATCCATTACGACCGCAGCGGAAAGCGATTTCTAGCAACCGACCGCTTTAGGCCCATTTTTCGTGAACCTGACTCGGACCGCTATCTCAACCAGCTTCGCTCCATCGGCGACCACGTGCTGGAGCCTCAGGAAACTTGGGTCGCCACAATCCCTTCCTTCGAAGCAATGCCGGTGCCTCGCCGACGGGTCGATCCGGTCATTCTGCGCAGCCTGCTCAAGGCCATCCGGGCACAGCGATCCATCGAAATACACTACCAGTCGCTGACCCGAGCCGACGCAATGTGGCGCTGGGTTACACCGCACGCGCTCGGCTCAGACGGTCTCCGCTGGCACGTTCGCGCCTTCTGCCACATCGATCGGACCTTCAAGGATTTCCTGCTTCCGCGCTTTTTCGAGACGAAGGGCGATTCTGCGCCGGGTGCAGCCGCAAGCGCCGATATCGCGTGGAATGAGTTCGCGGAAGTTATCCTCGTTCCTCATCCACAGCTAACCCGCGGCCAACGGAGAGTCGTCGCGCTCGACTTCGGGATGGACGGCGAATCGATCAAAGTTCCAGTCCGCCTCGCTCTTCTCTATTACTTCCTAAAGCGGCTTAATCTTGAAGGTGACGCCGAGCGACGGGCGCCGAAGGAGCAGCACGTGGTACTCGGTAACAAGACCGAGGTGCGCGCGGCCCTCAAGCGAGCGAAGGAACAGACACCACTCGCCGCGTGACACCGGCATCACAAAATCGCGCACTGCTCGACACGGCGGCGGCAGACGGGGAACACTCGATGACGATCTACGGACCTAACAATCCCCATCCTCTCTCGCGCATGAAGACTGAACTCGTCTGGGAGGGGAAGTACGATGAGTTTGGAAACCGCCGCGAGGTCAATTTCGCTGGCCTCGCCATGCCGTTGCAGAAAATCGAGACTATCGACGAGCCGCGCTCACGCGCTGAAGAGCAGGGGTCCCTCTTCAATGCGGCAAAGGCACATCATGACGACTTCCGGAATCGTCTCATCTGGGGTGACAACAAGCTAATCGCCGCGTCGCTATTACAGGAATTTAGAGGACGAATTCGGTTAGTCTACATCGATCCGCCCTTCGATATGGGAACCGATTTCAACTTCCGCGTCCCAATTGGGGACAATGGTTCAGCGGACAAACAGCAGTCGCTACTGGAAATGGTGGCTTATCGCGACATGTGGGGGCGCGGTAAGGACAGTTACCTTCAAATGATCTACGAGCGCGTTTCTATATTTCGTGATCTCCTAACTGAGAATGGCTGCATCTATGTCCACTGCGACTCTGGGGTCAACTCATACGTTAGAGCAATTCTGGACGACGTATTCGGAGTCGCAAATTTTAGGAACGAACTTGTATGGAAACGGACCGGCGCAAGGAGTGGCTCGGCGTCTTACAATCATATTCACGATACGATCCTTTTTTATTCGAAATCTAAGCACTATTTCTGGAATGTTCAACACACGCCTTACACGGACAAATACCTCGAAGACTTCTTCAAAGGCCGAGACGAAGATGGCAGAGTCTTTCGACTTACGATCCTTACTGCCCCTGGTACGCGGAAAGGATATTCAGGAGAGCCTTGGAAGGGCATCAATCCCACGGCGAAGGGGCGCCATTGGGCAGTTCCCCGATTTCTTCGGCCACTGCTTGCCGATCCTGACACACCAAACGTGCAGCAAGCATTAGATGAGCTCGATGCTCTCGGAAGAATCATTTGGCCAAAGAAAGACGGGGGAACTCCCTCGCTGAAGCAATATGCAAACGAGATGGAAGGGGTAGAGCTTCAGAGCATTTGGACTGATATCCCGCCGGTTGGCGCTCAAGCCAACGAGCGAACTGACTATGAAACACAGAAGCCAGAAGACCTTCTGAAAAGAATAATTGTATCCTCGACAGAGGAAGATGATATTGTCGCCGATTTTTTCTGTGGATCTGGCACGACGCTCGCGGCGGCCGAAAGATTAGGTAGGCGCTGGATTGGATCTGACTTGGGTCGATTTGCAATCCACACTACGCGGAAGCGGTTGCTTGCCGTGCAAAGAGAAATGCACCAAGCCGACAAGCCGTATCGATCTTTCGACGTTTACAATTTGGGTCGCTACGAGCGGCAGTGGTGGCAGCAGCAAGCGCTCAAAGGGGCCGACGACGAGCACCGCGCCGTAGTGCTGAAGTTTTTCAAGGCGGAACCGCTCACTAGAGCGCCGTCACCCTTCCTGCATGCGCGGAAAGGGACAGCGTTTGTCCATGTCGATGGGATCGATAGCATCTTCACGCGCGCCGAGATCAAGGAGGTCACCCAGGCGACGGTTGCCGCAGGCGGCAAGGAAATCTACGTCCTCGCCTGGGACTTCGAGATGGACATTCGGCAGGTGACGGCCGCCGTCGAGGCCGAGACGGGAGTGAAGCTTCGCCTCTGCCGTATCCCGCGCGAGATCATGGAGAAGAACCGCACCGAAGTCCCTCCGTTCTTCGAGGTGGCGGTACTGGAGGCCCAGCCCGTCGTGCGCAAGAGCGGGAAGGAACGCAAGGTCGACATTAAGCTCACGAATTTTCTCCCCTCGTTGTCGGAAGTGCCGAGCAAGGAGCTGGAGGCGCTGCAAGAACGCGCGGTCAGCAGCGGATTCGACTTCATCGATTTTTGGGCGATTGATTTTGATTGGGCGCCGAACCGCCCGTTCAATCACCACTGGCAGGACTTCCGCACGCGCAAGGATCGCACCCTCAAGATGGTGAGCGATGCCGAGCATGTTTACACCAAGCTCGGCACCTACACGGCCTGCGTGAAGGTGGTTGATGTATTCGGCTGCGATACCAGCATCACGGTGGAGGTCGAGGTATGACCGGCCAGGACACCCCCGTCATCAACACATCGGCCCTCGAACCGCTCTTCGCACCCTGGGAAGAGCCGAACCGCCACCGGGTGCGCGCGGCCACGCGCGGCTCCCCGCCCGAGATCAAGACCTATCGGCGACCATCTCCCATTCGTCTCGTCAATCCGTTGCGCGCCGCCGTGAAGGAGTGGAGGGACCTGCATTATCCGGGTGCCAGTGACACCACGCGCGAGCTGCTGGCCCACTGGTTTGAGCGCCCCCACCGCATGCCGACCGGAGATGATGGAGAATTCGAGTTCCGTTACTATTTCTGCCAACGCGAAGCGATTGAGACCTACATCTATCTCATGGAAATCCGGGGACTTCGCTCCCTGTCATCACTTCTGTTTGAGCATGGCGGACCAACGGGTGAGACCGAGGCGCTTGGCATTCGCCCCGAGGATGACGAATGGGCCCGGTATGCCTTCAAGCTCGCGACCGGCGCCGGCAAGACCAAATGTATGAGTCTCGCGATGGTGTGGAGCTATTTCCACGCGCTCCGCGAAACGGGGTCCGATATGGCGCGGCATTTCGTGGTGGTCGCTCCCAATCTCACCGTGTTCGAGCGCCTCAAACAGGACTTCAGGCCGGAAGCAGGTGGTCCCGACATCTTCGCCGCCGATCCGCTTATTCCGTCCGAATGGCGCGGCGACTGGAATTTTTCCGTTGTCTTGCAGGATGAGGCGAGCGGCGCGACGACGGGCGGTGTTCTTTATCTCACCAACATCCATCGCTTGTTCGGATCGCGGGCGGGTGACGGTGGCGAGGACGAATATGCGTGGGCCGGTCCGTCGGTTTCGAAATCAAAAGCGCTCGACACCGGGGCCGAGCTTCGTGACCGCATCGTCGCGCATGGGCGTGTCATGGTCCTCAACGACGAGGCGCATCACGTCTGGGACCCGGGCTCAGCCTGGAATCAGGCCATCCGCGCGCTGCATGACGGCATGAAGGAACTTGGCGGCGAGGGCGTCGTATCTCAACTTGATTTTTCCGCCACGCCAAAGAACAATAGCGGTCAAATTTTTCCGCATGTCGTTTGCGACACACCGCTCGGCGAGGCCGTCGATGCGGGAATCGTCAAGACACCGGTTCTCGGCCGGACCAAGGAACTGATCGAGCAACCGCACGATGACGCGGCCTACCGCTTCGAGGCACATCTCCGGCTTGGCTATGAGCGCTGGCGCAGGAGCCAGGACGAATGGAGCAAGAGCCACAAGAAGCCGCTGCTCTTCGTCATGTGCGAGAACACGGATGCCGCCGATCAGATTGCCACGCGACTCAACAACGATCCGATTTTCGCCGACCTCAACCAGAAGACCATCAACCTTCACACCAACCTCAAAGGCAAGATAAAGACCATTCGCCAAGAGGGAAAGCGCGTCGAAGTCTTCGTCGAGGACGAAAAGGCGATTTCGGATGATGACTTGAAGGCCATTCGGCGCATCAGCCGCGAACTCGACAGCAACGAAAGCCCGTATAGCTGCATCGTCTCGGTGCTGATGCTGCGCGAAGGCTGGGACGTGCGAAACGTGACGACTATCGTTCCTCTCCGTCCGTACAGTTCCACTGCCAACATTCTTCCGGAGCAGACGTTGGGCCGCGGCCTGCGGCGGATGACCCCGCCGGGACAGGCCAACGAAATCGTCACCGTTATTGAGCACCCCGCCTTCGCCAGCCTTTATCAGCAGGAGCTTGAGCAAGAGGGTCTCCCGATCGAGATCATCGATACGGAGAAGATCCCGGCGACTACGGTCACGATCTTTCCCGACGAGGCGAAGGATTTCGACAAGCTCGATATCGCGCTGCCGACGCTCACCGCCGCGCATCAAATTCAGCCCAAGCTGGAAGGCGTGACCATCGCGCAGGTGCGCGACAAGTTCCAGGCCTACAAGCCGCTGCCGCTCGGCAACAAGGGGGCGACCGAAGTCACGTATGAAGGGCGGCACCTCATCACCGACGAGGTGGTCGAAGAAATGAAGGTGAACCTGCCGCTGCTGCAGAACGGGCTCACCGCGATTTCTTTCTACATCCGCGAGCTGGAGGCCGCCTGCAAGGTGCAGAGTACGCATACCGTCATGGCGCCGCTGTTGCAGACTTTTCTGGGCGAGATTCTGTTCGGGGAAAAGGTCGCGCTTGTCGATCCGCGCCTGACGGCGCGGCTCGTCGATCAGGATGTTCGTGAGCATATCCGCGCCGTGTTCGTGCCGCTCATTCGCGCCCGAACCGTGAAGACCGAGAAGCGGCGGGTCGCGACTGCTCCGGAATCCATCCGGCATTGGAAGCCGTTTCAAGCGACCTTCTCGGAGCAACGTCCAGTCCTCAAGGCCAGCAAGACGCTGTTCAATCTCGTCACGTGCAACCGATCTCTTGAAGTCGCCTTGTCCCAGTTTGTCGATGCCGCGCCAGACGTTGCCGCATTTGCGAAAAACGCCGGCCCACAGGCCGTGCGCATCGACTATCTCACCGCGGATCAGCGCCTTGCATTCTATACATCGGACTTCTTCGTCCGGGGCGTTGACGGCACGTTGTATCTTGTCGAGACGAAAGGCCGCCAGGATCGTGATGTACCACGTAAGGCGATGGCGGCCGCCGAGTGGTGCAAGACTGCGTCGCGCGGGAAGGCGAAATGGGAATACCTCTTTATCCCGCAGAACGTCATGGAGGGGCTGACGGGCAACCAGTTCGCCGACCTGGTTCGCTCCTGTGCACCCGCGCTTCAGAATCTTGTCAGCGAGATCGGCAAAGAACCCGAACTGCCCCTCTTCGCGCAGAAAGCGGACGGCGATTCCGATGCTTTCTTCGGCGCCACGATCCTCGCGAAGTTGGGGCCGCGCGCCAAGAAAGCCGCCCAGGACGCCCTGGAGCTTTGCCGCTATCTGGAGAAGAAGACCGACACCACTAGCCTCGCGCCCGTCTTCAACACGCTACTTGGTTCCTTCGACGAAGCGGCCAAGGCGTTCATACTCAAGCTTCTGCAATCACGCGTGCCGCTCAATCGGCACGATCAGCAGCGTTGGTTCGAGCCGGATCTCGCTTCCGCCGGACAAAAAGACCTCCGCCATTTCCAAAACATGGCCGTTTCGCTCAAGCGCGCGCTTGTCTATGGGTCAGTTCATTCGCCAATCGGTCTTGTCCGTTCCTGTCTCGATCATGCCTTCCAGGGCAAGCCACCCCTCGGCGGTGTCTTCGCGGCCGTCCGGCAGGCATTCGCCCTTCCGGATGCGACTGGCCAACTCAAGCGCATCAGCGATGTCAACGAATTCCGCAATACCTACGTCGCGCATCACGAGAAGCCACTGACCGACCGCGCGCTCGCGGAACAGCATCTCAAATCGTGGGTGATTGCCTTGGCGTCCCTCCGCACGTAAGGACCCGCTCAGCTTCAGCAAGTAGCCGTTATTTCGGGCGCATGGCGGTCAGCCATTGCCGAAGATCGAAATATTCTTTTAGGCTCATTTGGTACTTTATTCTGGATTGGAGAGCGCGAGCGTCAGCCGAGAAGTACGATGTGGTGACAATCATCGCACCTGTGACGCGTTCAATGTCAGCAACTCCATGAAGTGCACGTACGATCTCGACGCCGACAGGACTATCGGGCGCATACCGTTTGCACTCTACGATGTACAGGAAGTTTCCGATGTTATCGTGTTTCGCTGCGTAAATGTCCTTACCACCATCCCTGGTTTGCGGCGTGAGTTCGATCTTGTACCCAAGTCTTGACAGCAATTCCCCCACGAGTTCCTCAAACTGCCGCGATGATATGCCAAAGACCAGATTGGGATCATCGGCGGCACGCCTAAGGAATTCGTCATTGACCCCACGCACGTCGACGGTAATCTTTTTTGATTCCGCACTATCGCTTGTCAGAGGTCTTCCGTAACGGTCGACAAGTCCGACTCTCTCGAACGGTGTCAGAAGCGTTGTCAGTTCAGCCGGCGTCAACCCTCCATGCTGCCATGCATTACGCAGCAAGCGAGCGATCAGAGGGTTGCCCTTCGTGGTTTCGTATAACTCGCGTACCATGTCGCCGTCGAGAATATTTCCGAACAGGGCCTGCATGTAGTTGGCGAATTCTGCTAAGCTAAACTTAATAAGTTGGATTGTTGTGCCGCCCATCGGAAGCAATGCGGAACTGACCAGAACCGTTGAAAACGTCCAAGGGCCCGTTTTAAGTCGACTGATTGTTTCCATAAGATCAGATTGATCAAGCAGATCTGCGTCATCGACTATTAGGAGATGTGGTCCCTTTGTCTTTCTAAAATCATTTGTAATCGCCTGAATTGCTTCGGATAACTCAAACGACCTTGAACCATAGAACCGAGTCACGTTCACCCAATCCGCATCGCCCGGGAGTTGCTTTTCAAACGCATTGACAAGAGATGTTTTTCCGATGCCTCTCGGTCCATTCACTTGGATAATGGTGTCGCCACGGCGGAACGCCTCAGTGAGGGCCGCCAGTTCCTGTCGCCGACCGACAAAAAAGTCGCCTCGCGGCGAATCGCTGCGATCAGAAGTCATTTGTCATCGCGATATCGCGCTCCATTGCTGTAAAACCTTGAGAAAAACGTCCTTCCCGTTTTCAGCCTGACGGAGACACGAAAGAATACAATAGAAAAGAGGTAGCTGGGTCCGTAGGGCTACATGTCCTCTAGGAGCCTTGGAGACCCCCCGTCGGAAGAAAATGCTCTGTCTTGGCACGGCGCACAGCCGCCTGAAGGCCCATCTGGCCACCTGAAACAGGAAATCGACGCGCGCACGGCCGGGCGACAGGAGGCGGAGCGCGAAAACCCTGGATGCTTCTGGGGCGATAACGGTGTCACGCTCTCGCGCGCGGAAGCCGAGGTGTTCGCGATCGACTACGCCGTCTTCCCGCGCATGCAGTCCGTCTGGGATGCGTGGTTCGACTTCCTCGGCATGACGATCAACGGGCCTCTTTTCTATAGCCGCGAGGCGATCGAGCTCGAGCGGACGCTGCGCCCGGAGCTTGCGGTCGGCAACGAGCCGCATCTCGTCGAAACCTTCGCCAAGGAAATTGGCGGACTCACCAGCCGTCAGGCCGATGCCATGTGTTGGAAAGACTGGTTCTGGACTGTGCGCGAAGGGCACGTGCGCTACCGTGACGAGCGAAGCTGAGCCGCGCTGTCGTAATCAACGGATGAGACCTTAAATGACCACTTCGACCGGCTCGAAGAACGTGACTTGGTTGTGGTCGCGGAAGGGCAACGCCTGAGTCAACTTGTTGATGAAGGCGCCAAGCTCAGTCCGGAACGCCCCAATATCCGTCGTCAGCTTCTGGTCGTCGAGGGGATTGACCGTCTGCGGCTGTGCCAGCAGTCCCATGCTCCGCACGAGGCTGGCACCACTCACGCCGATGGCGGCATGCGCCAGTGCATTGCGGCGCTTGCCCAAGTCCTGGGCCGTCGCCTTTAGCACCTGGCATTGGGCCGTGAGCGCGGTTGCGTTTGCGCCCAAGGCGGCTACCACGCTCGGATGCGCCAAGCCCGTGTCGATGCCTCTCAGGATTACCGACAGGATGCGGTGCTTGCCGAAATAGGCAGTTCGCGGAGCGCCAAGCGCGATTTGCACGTCGTTCTTCGCCGTGCCCGGCGGCATCGCCGCCGCGAGCGCATAAGCCTGAAGTTGCCAGTCAAGATATCGGAGGGTCTCTTCGATCCCGCCGAAATTGGTCACGACCATGCCGACGGTCTCGAAGAGATCGCGAAGCTTATCGCCACCGACGAAGAGATCGGCGATGGAAGGTGGGCGTATGCTTGGCATGCAAGAAACGTGGGGCTTGAAGGCCCAAAAATCAATGGTGAGACATTGTGCGAGCCTTCAAGCGCGCCCCGCTGCGCGGGACCGGGCTCTCGTGAACCGAGCCGACCGTAAAGATTAAGTCGGCGTCTCGGCCATCCGGCTTCGATCGCTCGCGCAAGACATAGTGAGAGCGCAACCGCGCTCACTTTCATACTGAGATCCTATGGGGCTCCGCCCCTCGCGCGGGGAAGGGTAAGCGCGCCAATTGGCGCGCCGGCGGCCGGGTTTCCCGGTCTTCCGCCTCCGCCTTCGGCGTCGTTGTGCAGACCCGCTTCGCTCCGCTCGCGGCCCCCTTCGTTCCTCTGGGGGTGGGTGATCCCCCTCCCGGCCGCCGCCCATCCCCTTGCTACCCCCGGTCTCGCCGACGGGCAGGGGTTCATGCGCAGGCTTTGCGCGCAGAACCCTGCCCCGAAGGAGAAGCAACATGGCCAAGAAGAGCACATTCACGAGCGGAGACGTTCTGTCCATTCCCCTCAACAAGCTCAAGAAGTCGCCGAAGAACGTGCGCAAGACCCCGCACACGAAAGCGGACATCGAGGCGCTGGCGGCCAGCATCGCCGCCAACGGCCTGCTTCCTCGATAGCTGGACCGGGCTCCCCAACACCCAAGTAAAAGTGAGTCTCAGTCGCGAGCAAAACTGTCTCCGCTTAAACTTTGGATTACACGGGGAAACGCCACTTTCGTTCGGCGAGACCAAAGCGGCAATTCCCTCCGTCGCGCCCTGAGACAGCACAAGGAGACTGACTGCTCCGGCAAATCCTGCGGAAAAGCCGCATTTTCCTAGCACTCTTTCGGAAAATGGCGTTCGTCGGGACTGCGTGGTGGTCTCCAGAGGACTCAGACTGGGACACAGGCACGCATATTGTGCGAACCAGTCTCCGCAAGCGACTGTTCCTGTTCAGGAATCCTCGCGAAGTGCATTCGGATGTTGTCGATACCAGCTGCCCATGCCCCTCGGAGCTTGAAAGGGCGGGCCGGCGCGCGGCGGCAATGGCCAGCTTATTGACCCGCGGCTACGCATACGCGCGGAACACCATCCACTTTGCCGCAATCCGAAACCGCTTCCGAGGGCTCCCGCGCTCGGCGATTTCGATCATTGGCATCCGGTGCCGGCCAGGAATGTGGGCGAGGTCGGCCCGAATCCGCTGTTTCCCTGGGTCTGGCTGAGCCTGATTATTCCGACGTGACCGTCTTCGAGCGTATCGGTGCCGGTGATGTTGATCTGACAGACTTGTTGAGCGGGGTTAAGAGGATGGAACAGGCTGACGCTGAGGGTCGTCATGTCCCAGTTGTCCGGCGAGCACGGACCACTGAAGTTCTCCTGGATGGAGATGTTCATCCCTGCGATGCCGTTGGCCATGGTCAGCGGCTGGCCTGTGTTGGGGACCGGAAAATCGAGAGGCGCGGTCGTGGTGTTGTTTTCCCAGCCGGCAGGATCATTCGGGTCTTTCAAGGTAACGGTGAAGTTGCTGCCGTCGGGGAGAAAAATGGTTGCCGTGGCGCCGGTGGCGCCACATCCGCTGGCGAAGCCGCCCTTGCCTCTCAGATTATCACCTCCCGTGCCGATCACGAACCGGATGAGCGGCAGCGCCGTGGTGGCGGTGAGAGGTAAATTGGATCCGAGCTGGCTGACCAGCGCGCACTTGGGTGACCCCCAGCCGGTGGCCAGGTCGTAGCCGGGAACGGCACTGAAGCCGGCGCCGTAGCCGTTGGCGTTGTTCCCGCTGGCGATGTCGTTAAAGGCGAGCCTGTAAAGGTCGGCAGCTGTCCCGCGGGTCAATCCGATGTCGTAGATGGTCGGATTGAGGAAGCCCATACCTTGGCCCGTCGAGCCGGGTTGCATGCTTCTCTGCTGGTTGATCAGCGCGGTAAGCCCGGCCCACAACGGCGCCGAGGCACTCGTGCCCCCCGAGGTGATGACGCCGCTGTCGTAGAAAACCTCGACATTGACGGCGATCATCGCAACGTCCGGATAGTTGCGGAACCCCGTCGAGCCGCCGTTCGTCGCCATGCTGACGCCGACCTGGTAGGCGGGAATCGAAACCGGACTGCAAAAGGCGACGCAGTAGCCGCCCGGGCCGTTGTTGCTGCCGTTCATGATGCCGCCCCCGCTGGCATCCTTTTGTTTGGACTGGTTGAAGTTCCAGACCGTTTCGCCCTGGTAGTAGTTCGGCGGATAGATCGGCGGAGCGCTGGATGTGGCGGGGGTCAATGCGTTGGTCGTCAGTATCGTTCCGCCAACCAGGGTCTGATTGTTCATGCGCGCATAGTTCTGGGGGTCGCCCACATCGCCGTAGTCCCCCGAAGCGGAGATGAAGGACGTTCCCTGTGCCGCCATCTGGTCCAGCGCCTGCTGCGCGGTGTCGCTTTGCGCAAAGACCAGGGAGTTGCTGGCGACGGTGAGCGGCGTGGCGAAGTTCGCCATTGTTTTCAGAATATTGTCGAGATGGGCCGTAATGCCGGAGTTGCCCTGGAACACGAGGACTTGCGCCTGCGGCGCCATGGACAGCACCATCTCGATGTCCATCGTAACCTCGAGACCGCGTGGGCCGATCGGATTCCCGCCTTCCACCGCGACAAGCTGGACGTTCGGGCTATTGATCGGAGGACTTTGGCGGGCGGCGAAACTGCTGATGTCCGCGGGATTGAAATTATCGAAAGACAGGATCGCGACCGTCTGACCCGCCCCCGTCAGGGGCATGCAGGAAGACATGGACCCCAAATAGGCGTTGCGGATGTCGGTGCCGCGGAAGGCGCCACCGTTTCCTGTGGTGGTGGGCGCCGCGGGAGTCGGCAGAACGGCGGTCGTCAGGCCGCTGATATGCAGGATCGGGACCTGCAGGCTGATCGCTGGCTCTCGATCGACCGAAATCCATGGGCTGCCGTCCGCGCGCTGCCGGTAGACGAGATACACATGCAGCGCCTGTTCGAATTGCGCGACCGTCCCGGTGACGCTCAGAAAAAGGTTGTCGGGATAGGTTGCGACGATGCTGAAGCCGTTGCTGGTCACCCAATTCTTGAGCGCATTGTAGTCGGCTGCGGTGCCGCCGTACGTCGCGTTGAATTGGCTCGGCGTCAGGAACTGGCGGAAGGAGGAACTTTTGGGATCGGAGACTTGCCGGAGGAACGCCTGCAATTGCGTGGCCATGCGGACCGGCAGGCTGATCGACACGCGGATCGGTAGAGACTGCGGGACCGGTTCCATGAGGAGCGACGCGCAGGTTCCGGGCGCCGGGACGTAGCCATGCAGTTGCTGCAAACGCGGCACGTCGGGCGAATCCGCAAAGCCGTGATCCAAAGCCACGGCCACGCCGTCTTGCAGCACTATGTCGAAGGCCGCGAACGCGCCGGTAGCCAGCACGTCCTGGTCGAACCATAGTGTTCCGTGGGGCGCCGTCAGCAGCGCCCTGATCCTGCTTTTGGGTCCAATGTAAACAGCGGTTTTCTGTGCGGAAGCAACGACGGCGCTCGGGCTTTCGACGTCGTCGGCCCCATAGACCGAAAGGGTCAGGTGGTCTGCGGTCCCCATCTTGCCGTTCGGAGCCGCCGGGTAGATTTCGACCTCCTGTTGCACCGTCAGCCGGCCGAGGATGCCGACCTTGACATTGCCGAGCTCGGCCACCAGCCGGGACGAATCGTCGAGGGTCGCGCTGATGAAGGAATAGCTGCCCGGGGACAACACGAGCGCACCGCCCTTCTGCACACTCAGGGCGCCATAATTTCCGGGTGGCAGCTGGACCGTCTTGCCAGCCGCCACGGTCACGGGCTGGCCGCCGACCGGCGGCGCAGGCAGCAACGGGAGCGCCGGCATGGTGGAAGCCGGGAAGCCCTCCATCGGCCCGGGGGGCTGCAGCTTGTCCGCCACGATGCCGCCGGTCGTGACCTGGGGTCCTAGCGTGATCGAAGGCGACCACAGTTGTTTTTGAATCTTTGCATCGCCCTTGATGAGCAATTGAGGCCCGAACTGTGAAATAGCGGCCAGACGCACGCCAACATCGCCGCCCGCGACTAGGTTTTTGTGTTCCATGTGCACGCTGCGGTCGGCGTAGAGAGCAAAGTCGCTGAGTTTCGCTGGCGGTGCCGGCTGAAGGGTGTTGTTTTGAACCGCCAGTGGGTCCTGGCACCACGAGCCGTGAGGCCGGTCGACGCCTTGCGCGCCGGCTGCGCCGACGATCGTGCACAATATGCTCGCCACGGCGACGAGCGCCGCTTGGCCCAAACGCATCGGCATTCCAGGTCGTGCGCCTCGATCGGCCGGCTGGTGGGCGCGGAACGTCGGCGCAGCGGTTCGGTCTTCTATGGCACGGGTGAAATGGGTCCGCATGGTCGCCTCCCTGTATTCTTGCCCGGTCGCGGGCTGTCCGGCAGAGGTGTTCGCGGGCGCTGGAGAGGCGGCAAATCGGCCAAGATTCCTCGGTGCCTCTCGGGCTGTATGTATGGTAGCGGTTTTGCCGATTGCTCGGAAGCTCGGATTCGAGACCCCCGAGGGCCGTACTTCAGTCGGCTGCGTTTTCCTTGATGACGATGTAATATAATGCGTGACCATTTCGTCAAAATCGGTCAGTGTCGCGTCCCGGCGCCCAGGACTGTTTCGAAGTTCAGGTAGCGCGCGTGCGCGGAAGTGCTTGGGATACGCATCCGCTTTCTCTCGCGGCGTTCGCCCTTGCCATCTCAGGATCATCGAACCTCCGGATTTGCCGTAACGCTCACCCTTCGATCGGCATCCAGATTTCGAACCCGCCGGTGCCGGTCACCGGATTGAACTCAGGCCCGTAGCGCTCGAGGATCCGGTCGGGCGGCCGGCCAAGTTCTGGTTTCCCTGGAGATGTGCGCGGAATGGTTGTCGAGGATCAGCTTGATTGCCGTCTGGCGCGGATACCGTATCGCGCAATGCCGCCAGCGAACGGGTCTCCATGCTCAATAAACCGGTCTCCCGCCGGGTAGACGCCGAATGCCGGGAAACTCCGTTATTTAGGTGGGAGATAAATATGCTGACCCTCGGCACATGACCGAAAATATGCCCTTGAGAGACTCGACGGAACGGGATTTGCGCGGCTAAACCATTGAAACTCCGCTCTCTTTCAAAGAGTAACGTTTTTGATAGCTATCTTAGATTGTGCGTGGTGGTCTCCAGAGGACTCAGACTGGGACACAGGCACGCATATTGTGCGAACCAGTCTCCGCAAGCGACTGTTCCTGTTCAGGAATCCTCGCGAACTGCATTCGGACGTTGTCGATAGGAGCTGCCCATGCTCATCCGAGCTTGAAAGGGCGTGCCGGCGCGCGGCGGCAATGGCGCGTCTCCCGGCACGCCCTCTCCTGACGGCCCCATGACGGGGCCGCGGCCGGTCGTGGAAGACCAGCCTTGTGGGCTCCGAACGGGTTCGCCGCCATCCCCACCGCCACGCTTGATCCGCCCCACAGTGCGGCTTCTCCCGTGGTCCCCGCGCTTAATGGGTCCGGGTCCCCCTCAGCCGCGCCACAAGCGGCTGCCCGCCAGGCCACTGGCTTTCATGCCGCTGTCTTCTCTAACTCTGCACGTTTTTGAAACTCGGTTAGGATCTCTCGGTGGTGCTGCGCCAGGTAACGCACGACACGAGCATTGCTGAGCAGATTGCTGAGGTAGCCATTGGCCAGGACGAGATCGAGGTGGTCGACGCCGTAAGACTGCTCCGCAAGCCGGAACTCGCGTTCGACGCTCACTGATTCGCGTTCCATCAGGGTTATCTGCTCGGATGTGAGGCCCTTAACGACCTTCGGCTTGTGGCTGTCGGCCAACTGAGACTCAGGCGTCGCCGCGACCAGCGATTTGGCGTAACTGACAGCGTACTTATTCATCGCGGCCATCAATTCGACGGCCTCAATTTGCCGAAGCGGAGCCAGCTTCTTAAGTTCCCAAAGGCTGTTTATCGAAATGTGCTTATCCTTCAGCATCTCGGCCGCTTCCGCACAGATCCCCTCGAGGAGATTCCGTTTGCGCCTTATGCTTCCGACATTCACGTTCAGGGCTTTGGCAATTCGCTCTTCGGGAACGCCTCGCTCGACGGCCCTTAGAATCATCCTGTGCTCTTGGATGATTGCGAGGCGATTCACCCGTTTGTTATACGTAAAGGCCTCATCATCCGTTGAGACAAGACACGTCACTTCAGTCTTGCCCATGTCTTTGAGGGCTTCGATCCGCAAATGACCATCCAGGAGCAAGTACTTGCCAGCTTCGCTGCGATCTCGTGACACTGCCGGCGGCTCAACAATTCCAACCTCAGCAACGGAGGCAACAATTTTGGCGTACTTTGGGGTCTTCTTAATAATAGCAGAGACGAGCTTGAGAGGCTGAATATCTGCAATACGAATGCACCGAGGCTCTTCCTCAAAGCCCATCTTCACCGGTGAGGTAGCGGTGTTTCGCGGCATTTCAGGCTTGCGCTCCAGCCGTCATGCGTTCGGCCAAATTCTGCGGGATCGTGTCGAGCTCTTCTGCTCGCAAGAGTGTGATGAAGTTCTCGTCCGCAAACAGCTTACGGAGGGCTTCTGTCACGAAGATCAGTTGATCCCGTGTCGAATTAGCCTTGCGGATTAGAAGGCGCTTACGATCAACGTCCTCCTTATAGGCGCGGATCAGAGAGTTCGATGATAGAGTCCTATCGCGCTTATGCCATTGACCATTTACTCGCAATCCTTTGCCTCTTCGTCGCCTCTGCTCGATTAATCTCTTAGCGGTGATCAGCTTCCGTCCGCGCAGCAATTTGCTCTCATATGCTTGCTGAAGGATCTCTTGGACTTCTGCATCATCTGCATCCGAGATCTGCACCGCAATGCTGATGGGGATTTGACCCGATTCGACCGAGCGCAATAATCGGTGCTCACCTTTGCCAAGAAGCCGTAAGACACCCCGGACATATTCAAGCGTTAGGCCAGTCTTTTTAGTAATTTCGGCGGCACTGTATCCACGCCGATTCATGCCTTGAATGTCGTGAAGCAGGTCGATCGCCCGGTGCTGGCGCCGAGCGAAGCGGATGTGCCAGCGCAACGAGCCCGCCATCGTCTCGCGGCACCTGACCACAACGATTGACGCCGTGAATTCACTATTGATGGTTAGGAGGTCGGTCGCCGGGTCCTGATGGACTCGCCCACCCGCCTTCTCTATCCCGGCGATCGTGTCTGCAACGACCCGCGAATGCATGCGGCGCAGCGCGCGATTGATCTCGATGTATCGATAGTCGCGGTCTGGCGTGAAGCCAACTAACTCGTATGCTCGGAGCAGGCTACCGAAACGACTCTGGTAGGAGCTGCTGGAAGGCGCGCGTTCAGCCTCGTCGATAATCAGACCCGACAGGTATCCACGTTCATTCAAGAGCCGTTGCAAGATACTCAGCATCTCGTCATTAGTGAGTTTGTACGATCGATGCCGAATGAGCGCCTGGGCTGCCTCGAACAGTGATCTTTCAATGATGGGCTCGAACGCACCGTCAGCTCGAACCCACATATCAGGGCTGTTTTGAACTCGCTTCTTCTTGAGTTTAAATGAGGCACGATTCCATACGTTGTTGCCGATATATTTCTCGTTGATAAGCACCTGATGGACTGTACCTCGCGTCCAGGGTCGTCCAAGATCCGTCACTGTCCCGCTTTCATTCAGAATGCCGGCAATCTCTCGCTCCAGCTTGCCTTCCTCTACAAATGCCCGGTAAATCCAGCGAACGGTATCTTTTTCCTCTGACGGCCCAGGCATCAGGACGACTCGATCGGTCTGGATGCTCTTGTGCTCGCCTCTGACGAGTTCGCCCTTTACGGCCCCGGCCTGATCGACCAGCGTACGGCGCAAGCCGTAGCCGGCCGGGCCGCCTTGGCGAAATCCGAGCTCGATTAGTCGGCACTGACCCGTGAAGACTTTGACGGAAAGTTCCCGGCTGTATTCGCCGGCCATTGCGCGCTTAACGCCTTTAACGATGGTGGATACGGGACTTCCGTCGTTTTCGAATTGTTCGGCGCAATATTGGACACTGATGCCAGCCCGCTTGCAGATGTATTCGTAATAAGCACTCTCGTCCGCATCCTGGAACCGCCCCCAGCGACTGACGTCATAGACGAGAATGGTCGCGAAATCGGCCTTTTTGCATTGAACGTCATCAATAAGCTGCTTTAGGGCATCGCGGCCATCCAGGCGGAGCCCGCTCTTCCCCTCATCGGCGTATGTCCGAACGACTTCAATTCCACGCCGGGCAGCATATTGCCGGATGACTTCGGCCTGATTCTCGGTGGAATACTTCTGATGCTCCGTAGACATCCGCACGTATTCGGCGGCGCGCACTGATCGGACATCAGTCTCGTCATTCTGGGTTGATTCACCCAACCGCGCAGTACTGGTCATTCCGCCCCCTCTAACTGCGCGCCTTTCAGAGGGGTCAATTGGGCTGACATCGGGCGTCATGCACTGATCACACCATTCCGATCGAAGTCGAAGATCCACTATAGATTCGGAGGATCGGCAAAATGTTGCCGAAAGAGGGCAAGACTTTTCCGGGGAAGAAGCTTGGTAAATACGCAACTGCAATTGCGCAGGCGCTAGAACGCGAGTTGGGCGATAGTCATCGCGCTATCAAAATCACGATGCGGTGGACTGGCGCGCGCGAACGAACGGTGAAGAATTGGTTTGCGGGGAGAAACGGACCTAACGGTCAGCACCTTATCGCCCTCGTTCGCCAGTCTGATGAGGTCCTAAAGGTCCTCCTTCATTTGGCCGGCCGAGAGGAAATCCTTGTAGCGAATAAGCTACTTGGGGCACGGGACAAGCTTGCGGAAATGCTAGCGCTCATTCATGTGTTGATGGATGGGATATCCGCACCAACACAGGATTATTGATCCCTTTGATGCCATGACGTCACCACCTTCCGCCAAGGCGTGGAGAGTCTTTGGCCCGGTGCCTTGCCCGCCGCACGCGAGTACTCATGGGCCGTGTCGCGCAACGCCGCTAGCGAACGTGTCTCCATGCTCAACGAACCGGTCTCCCGCCAGGTAGACGCCGAATCCCGGGAAACTCCGTTATTTAGGTGGGAGATAAATATGCTGACCCTCGGTAAATCACCTGAAATATGCCCTTGAGAGACCCGACCGAACGGGATTTGCGCGGCTAAACCATTGAAACTCCGATCTCTTTCAGAGAGTAATGTTTTTTGCGAGCTATCTTAGATTGTGCGTGGTGGGCCCGGGAGGACTCGAACCTCCAACCAGACCGTTATGAGCGGCCGGCTCTAACCATTGAGCTACGGGCCCTTGATGCGCGTGGGCGGCGCTGACATACGACCCGCCGGGCCTATTCGGCAAGTGCGAGTCGCCGCCGGGGTGCTACCGGCGCCGCCCGAGCGTGCGATGGGGTAGCGTTTTGCCGGCCTCATTGGCTTGCCTGCGCTGCGCCCGGCGGGGAACCAGCCGGGATCGCCCGGGCCGCCAAACGGGGAGACCCCGCTGAGGCGGAACCAGCGCGTCGTCTCTGCGTTTATCGTGCGATGAGCGCAACCGGCATAACCGGCAGTTCATCTGGATAAGGTCGTCGGCTTCGATTCGGCGGCCTTTTGCATTTCACGGCAAAACCGGCCGCTTCGATTGGCCTGCGGCGGTGACACTAGCCCGCTCTCGACGGCGCGGCGCCCGCCGCGGGCGGCGGACCGTTTTGGCGCGTAGCTAGGTAACCGCCGAAGCTGAAAGGGCCACCCTCATGCCGATCAGCTGCGATATCTTGGAGCGCCGCACCGACCGGTTCGCGCTGTGGTGCCCCCGTCCACAGCGCGAAGCGCCCCAGCTCGTGATCGGGCGACTGCGGGCCGGAAACCCGCCGACCGTCGAAGACGTGCGCCGTTTCCCGCTGGCCGCGGCCGCAGATGCAACCGGTTTGTTCGAGATCAGCGCGGCGGCATGCCAGCTCGAAGACGAGACGACATATCACTACTGGTTCGAGGTCGACGACAGCCGCTCCGCGTCCCCTGCCCGGGTGGTCGTGACCGACCCGTTCGCGACCTGCGTCGATTGGCGGGCGTTCCCGCCCGGGGCGACGGACAACACGCAGCCCGCCGCCGTCCTTCGCCATATCGGCCAAGGCAAGCTCGCCGATTCCGATCCGGGCGGCGAAGCCGCGGCCTTCCAGGCGCCGGACGCGCCCGATGCCCTGCCGCCCAATAACCAGCTCGTGATCTACGAGTTGCCGACCGCGTGGGCGCTGAGCCGGTCGCTCAACCAGCCGGAACGGGCCGTGGCCAGCTTCGCTGACGTCTCGGCATTGATCGACGAGCGTATCGGCGGCGCGAACTTCGCGGCGTTGTCGCTGCTCGATCCCGGCAAGGCTTATCTTGTCGATCTCGGCGTGAATGCGCTGGAATTGCTGCCGCCGGCCGACAGCTTCTTCAAACGAGAATGGGGGTACGATACGTCGCACTATCTCGCCCCCGATCATGACCTCGGCTATCCCGAGGGCAATCTATCGCCGACCGCCAACCGGGACCTCGCCGGCTTGGTCGATGCCTGCCATCGCAAGGGCATCCGCTTCTTGATCGATGCCGTGATGGCCTTCGCGAAGGAAGAGCCCTACAACCACATCGACGCCCCGGATTTCTGCATCGACGATCCGGCCCACAATCAAGACGACCCCGACGCGCTGACCTCGGGCCGCGCCGACGGCTCGCGCGGGCCGCGCAACGGCTTCGGCAGCACGCTGTGGCGCTACGGCAAGGGCATGACCGCCTACGATCCAATCTCCGGCCGGGTTCAGCCGCTGTACCCGGCGCGCCAACTGATGCTCGCTTATCTGACCCGGTGGATGCGGGATTTCCGCATCGACGGCGTGCGGATGGACAGCGTCGAGAACGTGGCCAATTGGGACTTCGTGCAATCGTTCAAGGACCTCGGCAGGGCGCTGCACCGGCAACGATGGACCGATGCGGGCCTCAACCCGAACGCCGGGGCGGATGCGCGTTTTTTCGTGGTCGGCGAGGAGTTGACGCTGCCGCCCGCGCTGCTGCGGCAGAACCGGCTCGACGGGCTGTGGAATGAGGATTTCCAGACGCGCGTCCGCGCCGCGATCCTCGGCGAGAGCGCCAACGGTGACGACTTCGAGTGGACCGTGCGCAAGGCCATCGATTGCCGGCTGGGAGGCGTGTTCACCGACGGCGCGCAGGCCGTGAATTACCTCACGAAGCACGACGTGGAAGGATTTCGCCACGAGCGTCTGTTCACGATGCTGCGCAAAATGCCGGACGAGCAGATCGAGAAGCGCATCAAGCTGGCGTTCGTTTGCCTGATGACGGCGGTCGGCATTCCCATGCTCCTGGCCGGGGAGGAGTTCGCGGACCAGCACAACTATTTCGACCAGGATGGAAACGTAAGCCAGCGCGGCGGCAAGCAGGTAGACCCGGTGAACTTCGGCCGCCTCACCGCCGGTCCGCCCGACCCGCAGGACAGTGATCCGAGAAACAACGAGCCGGACGCCTATTTTGCGCCGATGCGGCGCAGGATCTTCGACTACGTGCGGACGCTGATCAAGCTGCGGACGACCGCGCCGGCGCTGGCGGTCAACGAGACGGATTTTATCTGGTCGGATTTCGCCGCCGGCAAGCGCGTCATCGCCTGGCGCCGGGGTGGCGCGGCGGCGCAGGTGCCCGTGATCGTGCTGGCGAATTTCTCCGACTTCGCCTCCGCACCCGGCACAGACTACCTGGTGCCAAGTTGGCCCGGGCCGGCGCCGAGCGGCAAGAAGTGGGTCGAGGTGACGCAAGGGCGAGACGTGAACCCGGCCTTTGTCGGACGCGAGTCGATCTTTGCCTGGGAGGCCAAGGTGTACACCTATGCCGATGCCTGAGGCTTGGGAACTGTCGCAGATGAGGGGTCGCGGCGACCGGAGAACTCGAACCTCCAACCAGACCGTCATGAGCGGCCGGCTCTGACCTGCGGGCGGATCACCACCAGCCGCTCACGCGCTGCCAGATGATCGAGCCAGTCGTGCAAGGTGCGGATCGGCGACCGCCGGCGGCAGGCGCGGATGGCGGCACGCGCGAGGCCGGCGACTTGCGCACCGGCGTGTCTGCCATGGCTCCCGTGCCTTGCGCCGCCCGCCATTTGACGACAATGTCGCGCCAAGAAGCCTTAAAACGGTAGGTGAGGATGGCCGCGGCAGCAAGTTGGCTCGGTCGCTCGATCGAGCGGTTCGAGGATGCTGCGCTCCTGACCGGACGAGGCCGTTATATCGACGACCTCGGCGTGCCGCCCGGCACCCTGCACGCGGCCATCCTGCGCTCGTCCCATGCCCACGCGGCGATCCGCGCCATCCGCACCGACGCGGCGGCTGCGGCGCCCGGCGTCGCCCGCGTCATCACCGGCGCCGAGGTGACCGCCCTGTCGGCAAGCCTGGTGGTCGGCGTCAAAGCGCCGATCCAATGCTGGCCGAGCGCGGTCGAGCGCGCGCGCTACGTGGGCGAGCCGCTGGCGGTCGTGGTCGCGGCCGATCGCTACCTCGCCGAGGACGCCCTCGACCTCATCGAAGTCGACTACGAGCCGATGCCGGCGATCGTCGATCCGCTCGCCGCGCTCGATCCGGCCGGGCCGCTGCTGCACGACGGGCTCGGCTCCAACGTCGCCAGCGACCGCACCTTCCGCTACGGCGATCCGCAAGCCGCGTTCGCGCAAAGCCCGCACTGCATCGCCGTCGACATCCGCTATCCGCGCAATTCCTGCACGCCGATCGAGACCTACGGGGTCGTCGCCGACTACGACCCGGGCGAGGACGCCTACGACATCCTCGCCAACTTCATGGGGCCGTTCAGCCTGCACCCGGTCATGGCCCGCGCCCTCAAGGTGCCGGGCAATCGCCTGCGCCTGCGCACACCGCCGGACGCGGGCGGCAGCTTCGGGGTCAAGCAGGGCGTGATGCCCTACGTGGTGCTCATCGGCGTCGCCGCGCGCGCCTGCGGCCGCCCGGTCAAATGGATCGAGGACCGGCTCGAGCACCTCACCGCTTCGGCCTCCGCCACCAACCGCGTCACGCGCCTCGCGGCGGCGGTCGACGCGGACGGGCGCATCCGCGCGCTCGACTGGGACCAGATCGAGGACGTGGGCGCCCACATCCGCGCGCCCGAGCCGGCGACGCTCTATCGCATGCACGGCAACCTCACCGGCGCCTACGACATCCGCCACGTCGCCGTGCGCAACCGGGTGGTGCTCACCAACAAGACGCCGACCGGCCTCAACCGCGGCTTCGGCGGGCCGCAGATGTACTACGCGCTCGAGCGGCTGGTGCAGCGCATCGCGGTCGAGCTGCGGCTCGATCCGCTCGACGTGATCCGCCGCAACCTGGTGGGGGCCGACGCGTTCCCCTACCGCACCGCGACCGGCGGCCTGCTCGATTCCGGCGACTATGGGCGCGCGGTCGACACGGCGGTCGCCGACGGCGGCCTCGCCAAGCTGCTGGCCTGGCGCGCGGCGGCGCGGTCGCATGGCCGCATCTACGGCGTCGGCTTCGCCGCGGTGGTCGAGCCCAGCGTCTCCAACATGGGCTACATAACGACCGTGCTGTCGCCCGAGGAACGCCGCCGCACCGGTCCGAAGCATGGCGCCCACGCGACCGCCACCATCGCGCTCGATCCGCTCGGCACGGTCACCGTGCAGATCGCCTCGGTGCCCCAGGGCCAGGGCCACCGCACCGTGGCGGCGCAGGTCGTCGCCGACGTGCTGGGGCTCGCGCCGCGCGACATCCGCGTGATCGGTCATGTCGACACCGCGCGCGACGCCTGGTCGATCGCGTCGGGCAATTATTCCAGCCGCTTTGCGCCCGCGGTGGCGGGCGCCGTGCATTTGGTTGCGGTGCGCCTGCGGGATCGGTTGGCGCGCAGCGCCGCCGGCAAGCTCAATGTCGGGACGCAAGAGATCGAGTTCGTCGGCGGCAAGGCGCGCGCCCGCGGCAATCCCGACAACGCCGTCCCGTTCGCCCGCCTGGCCGCGAGCGATCACTGGTCGCCCGTTGCCGGCCCCGACGGCGACCACGTCCTGCGCGAAACCTTGTTCTGGACGCCGCCCCAGTTCGCGCCGCCGAACGACGCCGACGAGATCAACGCCCAGCTCTGTCACGCCTTCATCTTCGATTTCTGCGGCGTCGAGATCGACCGCGACACCGGCGCGGTGCGCATCGACAAGTACGTCACCATGCACGATTGCGGCCGCGTCCTGCACCCCGGCATGGTGGCGGGACAGATCACCGGCGGCCTCGCCCACGCGGTGGGCGCCGCGCTCTACGAGGAATTCGCCTACGCGCCCGACGGCGCCTTTCTGGCCGGCACCTTCGCGGATTATCTGGTGCCGACCGCGACCGAGGTGCCGGCGCCGCTCATCCTCCACATCGAATCCCCCTCCCCGTTCACGCCGCTCGGCGCCAAGGGCGTCGGCGAGGGCAATTGCATGTCGACGCCGGTGTGCATCGCCAACGCGGTGGCGGACGCGCTCGGCGTCGCGGCGCTCGATCTGCCGCTCACCCCCGCCAAGCTCGCCGCCCTGATCCGCCCGCCCGAGCGCGAGCCGGCGCCATGAAGCCCGCGCGCTTCGACTACGTGCGGGCCGCAAGCCTCGCCGAGGCGCACGCCGTGCTCGCGGCCGAGGGCGCGGACGCGAGCGTGATCGCCGGCGGCCAGTCGCTGGTGCCGCTGCTGTCGTTCCGCCTCGCCCGCCCCAAGGTCGTGGTCGACATCATGCGCATTCCCGGGCTCGACACGATCGCGCGGGAGAGCGACGGCATCCGCATCGGCGCCGCCGTGCGCCAGGCGCGCCTCGCCGCCTGGCCGGAGCTGGCCGGCGCCCAGCCGCTGCTGGCGATGGCGCTGCCGTTCGTCGGTCATGCCCAGACCCGCAGCCGCGGCACCGTGTGCGGCTCGATCGCCCACGCCGACCCGAGCGCGGAGATCCCCCTGGTGCTCACGGCGCTCGCCGGCGAGATCCTGCTCTCCAGCGGCCGCCGGCATCGCCGCGTCGCGGCGGCGGATTTCTTCACCGGCCTGATGTCGACCGCGCGCGACGACGACGAGCTGATCGAGGCGGTGATCGTGCCGCGCCGGCGCCCCGGCCACGGCTACGCATTCCGCGAGTTCGCCCGCCGGCACGGCGATTTCGCCATCGTGGCCTGCGCGGCGATCGCCAACGAGCGCGACGCGCGGCTCGCCATCGGCGGCGTCGCCGACCGGCCGGTGGCGTTCGACAACTTGCCGCTCTACGGCACCGCGCTCGACAAGGCGCTCGACCGAATCGCCCGCGGTCTCGACGCGCGCGACGACCTGCACGCCAGCGCCGAGTATCGGCGCGAGCTGGTGCGCCGCCTCGGCCGCGCCGCCGTCGTGGAGGCCCGCCGATGCCGCGCCTGAGCGCCGATGCGCGCCACCGCGTTTGTTTCGAGCTCAACGGCCGCCCGGTCGCGGGTGAGGCCGAGCCGCGCATGCTGCTCACCGACTTCTTGCGTCACGGCTCGGCATGACCGGCACCCATGTGGGCTGCGAGCACGGCGTGTGCGGCGCCTGCACCATCGAGATCGACGGCGTGCCGGCGCGGGCGTGCCTGACGCTCGCCGTGCAGGCGGACGGCGCCAGGCTGCGCACGGTCGAAGGCCTGGCGCCGGAGCCGGGCCGGCTCTCGGTGCTGCAGCAGGCATTCCGCCGGCATCACGCCCTGCAATGCGGGTTCTGCACGCCCGGCATCCTGATGTCGCTCGACTGCTATCTGCGCGACAACCCGGACCCGGACGAAGCCGATATCAGGACGTTCCTGACCGGCCATCTGTGCCGCTGCACCGGCTACGTGCCGATCGTCGCGGCGGTGCTCGATGCGGCGTTGCGCCTGCGCGAAGCCAAGGACGCCAAGGACGCCGGGCATGCTTGACCTCGGCACCAGCTTCCTCGCCAGCGTGGCGCGCGACCCGCAGGCGCTCGCCATCGTCGACGGCGACGTGCGGCTGACCTATGCGGCCTGGTACCGGCAGATCTCGGCGCTGGTCGAAGGCTTCGACGAGCTGGAGGTGGAGCCGGGCGATCACCTCGTCACCGTGCTGCAGAACCGCTGCGAGGCCGCGACCATCCACTGGGCGTGCCAGCTCGCCGGCATCATCGTCACCCCGCTCAACTGGCGCGCCACCGCCGGCGATCTCGACTTTCTGCTGGCCGACGCCGGCGCCAAGGCGCTGGTGTACGAGGCGGTGTCGGCCGCGGCGGTCGCCGGCTCGCAGGCGGCGCACGCGCGGCCGCGCATCGCGGTCGGCATGGCGGACACGGCGGACATCGCGTTCGAGAACCTGATCGCCACGGAGTCCGCGCCGGCGGCGCCGCGGGTCGACGCCGACGCGTGGTCGGTGATGCTCTACACGTCCGGCACCACCGCGCGGCCCAAGGGCGTGCCGCGCCGCCAGCGCGCCGAACGCGCCGCCGCGCTCGCCCACGTGGCGCAGAACCTCTACGCTCGCGGCGAGCGCACGCTCGGCGTCATGCCGCTCTACCACACCATGGGGGTGCGCTCGCTGCTCGCCATGTCGCTCGTCGGCGGCTGCTTCGTCTGCCTGCCGCGTTTTGCGCCGGAGCGCGCGCTCGAGCTGATCGCGCGCGAGCGGATCAGCAATCTCTATCTGGTGCCGACGCTTTATCACGACCTCGTCCATCACCCGCGCTTCGCGGCGGCCGACGTGAGCTCGGTGCGCAAGCTCGGCTTTGCCGGCGCGCCGATGACCGACGGCCTGCTCAAGGCGCTCGAGGCGGCGTTCAAGCCCGAGCTGTTCGTCAACCATTACGGTTCCTCGGAAATCTACACCTTCACCATCGACCAGCACGCCCCGCGCAAGCCCGGCTCGGCCGGACGCGCCGGCATCAACCAGATGGTCCGGGTGGTGAAGCTCGGGGCGGCGTCGCCCGACGACCTCGCCGCCGTCGGCCAGGAGGGCGAGATCATCGCGCTGCTCGCGGGCGACGAATCCTTCGAGGGCTATTGGCGCCGGCCGGACGCGGACGCCGCCGCGCTGCGCGCCGGCTGGTACTTCACCGGCGACACCGGTTACGTCGATGCCGACGGCGACCTGTTCGTCACCGGCCGGGTGGACGACATGATCATCACCGGCGGCGAGAACGTCTCGCCGGTCGAGATCGAAAGCTGCCTGTCGCTGCATCCGGCCGTGTCCGAGGTCGCGGTCGCCGGCCTCGCCGACGCGCGCTGGGGCAAGGTCGTCGTCGCGTTCGTCAAGCGCAATGGGGCGGTCGGCCCGGACGAGCTGGACCGTTTCTGCCGCGGCTCCGGCCTTGCCGATTTCAAGCGCCCGCGCCGCTACGTGTTCGTCGCCGCCATCCCCAAGTCCCCGGTCGGCAAGCTGTTGCGCCGCAAGCTCGTGGCCGGCGAGTACGAAACGGACGGCGCGCCCGGCACGTTGTCCCAACGAGGAATCGTCGCATGACGCAAGCAATCGCCTTCGCCGATCCGCGCCTTGCCGCTCTCGATGGCTTCCGGGTCGAGATCGACCTCGCCCAGGAGCGCGCCGACGTGGTGCTCGACCGGCCCCCGCTCAACGTGATCTCGATGCCGCAGCGCGACCAGTTGCGCCTCGTGTTCGAGACGCTCGACGAGGACGCGCGGGTGCGCGTCATCGTGCTGCGCGCGGTCGGCGAGCATTTCTCCAGCGGCGGCAACATCAAGGGCTTCATCGAGGCCTCGCCCGAGCACGTGTCGAAGCTCGCCTGGAACGTCGCTGCGCCGGCGCGCTGCGCCAAGCCGGTGATCGCCGCCAACCGCGGCTATTGCTTCGGGGTCGGCTTCGAGTTGTCGCTCGCCTGCGATTTCCGCCTGGCGTCGGAGACCTGCCTCTATGCGCTGCCCGAGCAGCGGCTCGGCCAGATCCCCGGCTCCGGCGGCTCGGCGCGGCTGCAGAAGATCGTCGGCATCACCCGCACCAAGGACATCGTCATGCGCTCGAGGCGCATCCCCGGCCGGCAGGCGCACGACTGGGGCATCGCCACCGAGTGCGTGGCCGACGCCAAGCTCGAAGCCGGGACCGCCGACCTGGTCGAGGAGCTGCGCGGCTTCGCGCCGCTTGCCCAGCGCACCGCCAAGAAGCTGCTCAACGACACCGAGGATTGCTCGCTGGCGATCGCCATCGAGCTGGAAGGCCATTGCTACAGCCGCCTGCGCACGTCGGAGGATTTCCGCGAGGGCGTCGAGGCTTTCCACGCCAAGCGGCCGGCCAAGTTTCGTGGCGTGTAGAGCATGATCCCGAAAAGTGGGCACCGGTTTTCGGAAAAGATCATGCTCCAGCAATAACCTAAAGCGGGATGACAATTCGAAGAAAGGTCATCCCGCTTTAGCCGATTGGAATCACGGCGGCCCGGCCTTATGCTGTGCCGGTCCCACCGATTGATCCCGGGTGATCCATGAAATTCGGCATTTTCTACGAGCTCCAGCTGCCGCGGCCGTGGCAGGCGGACAGCGAGCTCAAGCTCTACCAGAACGCGCTCAGCCAGCTCGAGCTGGCCGACAACCACGGCTACGACTATGCCTGGGTGGTCGAGCATCATTTCCTCGAGGAATATTCCCATTCGCCCGCCCCCGAGGTGTTCCTCGGCGCCGCCAGCCAGCGCACCAAGCGCATCCGCCTCGGCCACGGCATCATCCAGCTCACCACCAGCCATCCGGCGCGGGTGGCCGAGCGGGTGGCGGCGCTCGATCTCCTGAGCAACGGCCGGGTCGAGTTCGGCATGGGCGAGAGCGCCAGCATCACCGAGCTGGAGCCGTTCGGCCGCACCATGGGCGACAAGCGCGACGTGTGGGAGGACGCGGTCCCGGCGGTGCTGCAGATGTTCAAGGACGGCGGCTGCGAATATGACGGCCGCTACTTCCATTTCCCGCTGCGCAACGTGGTGCCCAAGCCGCTGCAGAAGCCGCATCCGCCCTTGTGGATGGCGTGCTCGCAGCTCGACACAATCGAGCGCGCCGGCCGGTTCGGCATCGGCGCCCTCGGCTTCCAGTTCGTCAGCGCCGACGCGGCGCACGCCTGGGTGCACGCCTATTACAACGCCTTCACCAAGCGGCAGGCCAAGCTCGCCGACTACCCGAGCAACCCGAACATCGCGCTGGTGAGCATGTTCATGTGCGCGAAGACCGACGAGGAGGCGCGCCGCCGCGCCGACGGGGCGACGTTCTTCCAGTTCGCGCTGCGCTACTACGGCGCCTCGCAATCGCGCGAGCGGCCGGCGCCCGGCACGGTCAACATGTGGGAGGAATACCAAGCGTGGAAGCGCGCCAACCCGGAGGCCGCGGATCAGGCCTTGCGCGGCGGGCTGGTCGGCTCGCCGGAGACGCTGCGGGCGAAGCTGCGCAAGTTCGAGACCTCCCACATCGACCAAGTGATCTTCCTCAACCAGGCGGGCCGGAACTCGAACGAGCACATCTGCGAGAGCCTCGAGCTGTTCGCCAAGGAGGTGATGCCGGAGTTCCACGCCAACGTGCCGGCGCAGGAGGCCTGGAAGGCGAAGGTGCTCAGGCGCGAGATCGAGCTCGAGGAGATCGACACCGAGCCGTTCAGGGAGCGCTACGGCCAGAAGGGCATCCCGGCGCAGACCATCGCCAAGGTGGCGGCGGCCGGGTAGGCGGCGGCGGTCTTCCGGAGAAAGAGCGATGCGTTACGCCGTCGTGATCGAGAAAGCCAACCATAATTATTCCGCCTACGTGCCGGACCTCCCCGGGTGCGTTGCCACCGGACCGACAGTTGCAGCCACCGAGAACGAGATCCGCGAGGCGATCCGGTTCCACATCGACGGGCTGAGGGCGGATGGCCTGCCGGTGCCGGCGCCGACCAGCATCGCGGAATACGTGGAAGCGTGAGCCGCGGCGCGGCAGCGCGCCGGGGGTACCGACAACCATGCCGGTCTTCTCGCCCCATCAGGATGCCGCGCTCAAGGCGGTCGCGGCGTGGCTCAAGTCCAAGCCGGGGCGGAACGGCGTGCCGCCGGTGTTTCGCCTGTTCGGCTACGCCGGCACCGGCAAGACCACGCTCGCCAAGCACGTCGCCGAGAACGTCGACGGCAGGGTGCTGTTCGCGGCCTTCACCGGCAAGGCCGCCTCGGTCATGCGCCACAAGGGCTGCGCCGGCGCCTCGACCATCCACAGCCTGATCTACCGGGCGCGCGAGAGCGGCGAGGAGACGCCGAGCTTCGACCTGTGGCACGACTCGCCGGCCGCCGGCGCGCGCCTCATCGTCATCGACGAATGCTCCATGGTCGACGCCGAGCTCGGCCGCGACCTGCTGTCGTTCGCCGTGCCAGTGCTGGTGCTGGGCGACCCGGCGCAGTTGCCGCCGATCCAGGGCGGCGGCTTCTTCACCGACCAGGCCCCCGACGCCATGCTGACCGAGGTACACCGGCAGGCCCAGGGCGACCCGATCGTGCGGCTCTCCATGGAGGTGCGCGCCGGCCAGCGCCTGACGCCGCATAGCGACGGGCTCACCGAGGTGGTGCGCCGCGGCGACTTCGACGCCGGCCGCGCGCTTGAGACCGACCAGATTTTGGTCGGCCGCAACGCCACGCGGCGCGCCTACAATGCTCGCCTGCGCGAGCGCCGCGGCATGACCGACAGCCTGCCGGTCGCCGACGACAAGCTCGTGTGCCTGCGCAACAACCGCCGCAAGGGCCTGTTCAACGGCGGCCTGTGGACGGTGAAGGAGCGGCGCAAGCGCAAGACCGGGATTCTCTCGATGCGCCTGCTCCCGGACGAGGACGCCGGCGGCCGCGTCGTCAAGGTGTCGGTGCGGCCGGAATGCTTCACCGGCGGCATCGAGGAGTTCGAGTGGCCGCAGCGCAAGCGCTACGACGAGTTCGACTTCGGCTACGTGCTCACCGTGCACAAGGCGCAGGGGTCGCAATGGGATGACGTGGTGCTGTTCGACGAATCCTTCGCCTTCCCCGACACCCGCGAGCGCTGGCTCTACACCGGCATCACCCGCGCGGTGCGGCGGCTGACGGTGGTGGTGTGAGGGCCAATATTCATTCGCGGTGCTCGCGGCCGTGAGACACGCGAAGCATCACGAGGCGTTCACCGTCGATGCGATATTGAAAGATATACGCCGCATTGAGGACTCGCAGCACGACTTGCCGATACTCTGGGCGATCCGCCATCGCTTGCCCAAGTAGCGGGTGGTCGGACAACACTCGGGCCTTGGCGATGATTTCGCGGGCGACGATCGCGGAGAGTGCAGGGTGCCGCTCTTGAAGGAAGCCGGCAAAACGATCGAGGTCGGCAAGTGCCGCGGCCGACCACTCGATCTTCATCGCTTACGCCATGGCCTGAATGCAGGAGTTCCCCACGTTTCAAGCCACCGCACGACCTCGTCATGGGGTACGGTCGCTTCGCCCCCCTCGATTGCCGCCCAACGGCGATCCAGCTCGGCGATCTCCTTTGGATCGACCACCGCCGGTCCGCTCTCGGCCGCGACGTCCGCAAGGAACTGGGCCACGCTTAGCCCACGTTCGGCAGCGCGAGCCCTCAGCGCGTCGGCGGTTGCTTCATCGATTTCGATCGTGTGGATTTTCGAGGACATGCCACAAGGTACGACTGGTTCACGTTATTGTCGAGAGTCAGTCAACTAACCCGGTATGGACAACTGCCGATGGGCTCCCCTCCTCACCCGAAGACGATCTACAAAATCTGCGATGTTGCGGTGTGGCAATTGGCCGAACGCACGGGCGAGTTCGCCGGCGCGCCGGTCGATCTCGCCGACGGCTACATCCATTTTTCCGCCGCTGAGCAGCTCGAAGAGACCGCGGCGAAACATTTCGCCGGGCGGCACGACCTCGTGCTCGTCGCGGTCATTGCTGACGCCCTCGGGTCGGCGCTCAAATGGGAACCGTCGCGCGACGGCGCGCTGTTCCCACATCTCTACGGCAAGCTGCCGCTTCCCGCCGTACGCTGGACAAAGCCGCTGCCGCTCGACCCGGACGGGCGGCACGTGTTTCCGGCGTTGGAGCGCGAGGGCGACCAGGGCGGGTAGACGGATCACTCATGTGACTCTCGGCCGTGCCAGATGCGAAGAATGACAATTTCGTCTCGCTGTGGTGAGTACCTATAGCGCAGGATATATGCGGAGCGACCAAATGGCACGACAAGGTCGCGCGCATCCGCAATCCCCGAGGGGCGCCCGCGCTCAGGAAAGAGCGTCAGCGATCGTACGGCATTGTCGAGAGCGACCACGACACGCCGTGCTGCGGTAGGATTTTTGTCCCTAAGAAATAGGCGAAGCCGCTCGATGTCAGCGGTCGCAGCATAAGAAACGATCAGCTTCACAGCCTGCGCGGCTTGGGCGGTGGAAGTTCGTTCGCGGTGCCCCAGCTTTCCATCCAGATTTTAACTTCGTCCCAAGGCACGCCCATGCGGGTACGCTCGAACTCAGCAAGGCGTTTCGCGTCTTCTTCCAGCGATTCTGGCGACCATGGGCCTTCACCCTTGGCTCGCATATCAGCCAGTTCCGCCGGCAACGCTTCCTCGTTGCAAGCAATATCTGCGAGGAAATCGGACACGCTCATCCCGCGTGCCATCGCCCGCGCTTCGAGCAGATCGGCGGTCTGTGCGTCAACTTCGATTGTGCGCGCTTTGACGTTCATGCACGCAGCCTAAGTACGACAAAATCAATTGTCGAGGAAGCTCCGCAGCTTCCGGCTCCGGCTCGGATGCTTCAGCTTCCGCAGCGCCTTCGCCTCGATCTGCCTTATGCGCTCGCGCGTGACCGAGAACTGCTGGCCGACCTCTTCGAGCGTATGGTCGGTGTTCATGCCGATGCCGAAGCGCATGCGCAGCACGCGCTCCTCGCGCGGGGTGAGCGAGGCGAGCACCCGGGTGGTGGTCTCGCGCAGGTTCGACTGGATCGCCGCGTCGATCGGCAGGATCGCGTTCTTGTCCTCGATGAAGTCGCCGAGGTGGCTGTCCTCCTCGTCGCCGATCGGGGTCTCCAGAGAAATGGGCTCCGTGGCGATCTTGAGGACCTTGCGCACCTTCTCGAGCGGCATGCCGAGCTTCTCGGCCAGCTCCTCCGGGGTCGGCTCGCGGCCGATCTCGTGCAGCATCTGCCGCGAGGTGCGCACGATCTTGTTGATGGTCTCGATCATGTGCACGGGGATGCGGATGGTGCGCGCCTGGTCGGCGATCGAGCGGGTGATCGCCTGGCGGATCCACCACGTCGCGTAGGTCGAGAACTTGTAGCCGCGCCGGTACTCGAACTTGTCGACCGCCTTCATCAGGCCGATGTTGCCTTCCTGGATCAGGTCGAGGAACTGCAGGCCGCGGTTGGTGTATTTCTTGGCGATCGAGATG
>Ga0193751_1000124_pt1 | contig 69553 bp, 73 predicted proteins | sample L1c2metaG_FD_143050 | JGI IMG/M metagenome (GOLD analysis project Ga0193751, IMG submission 143050) | Soil microbial communities from a riparian zone of the East river system, Colorado, United States - L1c2 | ecosystem: Environmental > Terrestrial > Soil > Riparian zone | place: USA: East River...
ATCCGCAGGCCCCATAACCATGCGAGACGGCCTCAAGCGCTTCAACGGCATCGTCGACGGCTACCACCTCGCCAGAAATGTGTGCTCAAGTTAGCCCCTCCGGGGAGAGGGAGTCCCGGCGTCGCGCGCTTTGCCCAAATGCCCTATGATCGCCGGCAAATCCGTCATTGCCATCAGGGAGCCCGCCATGGACCAGGTCGTTCGTGAAATCCGCGCCGAGGACATCGACCCGCGCTACAATTGGGAGCGCGCGCTGCCGGCGCTCGGCACCATGGGGGTCGACTTCGAGGAGCGGGTCGACTACCGCCGCCTGCACCGATATCGCCTCTCCCGCGTCAAGCAGGCGCTCGACAAATCCGACCTCGGAGCGCTGCTGGTGTTCGACGTCAACAACATCCGCTACGTCACCTCGACCAAGATCGGCGAGTGGGAGCGCGACAAGCTGTGCCGCTGGGCGCTGCTCACCCGCACCGGCGAGCCGATCCTGTGGGACTTCGGCTCGGCCGCCGTGCATCACAAGCTCTACGTGCCGTGGCTCAAGCCGGAGAACTGCAAGGCCGGGCTGATCGGCCTGCGCGGCACCGTGTCGCCGTCGTTCGGCCTGATGAAGCGCCACGCCGAGGAGATCGCGTCCCTCATCCGCGAGGCCGGCGTCGGCGACATGCCGGTCGGCGTCGACATCATCGAGCCACCGATGATGTTCGAGCTGGAGAAGGCGGGCCTCAAGATCGTCGACGGCCAGCAGACCATGCTGGAGGCGCGCGAGGTCAAGAACATCGACGAGATCGCGCTCTTGAACCGCGCCGCCGCCATGGTGGACGGCGCCTATCACATGGTCAGCGAGGAGCTCAAGCCGGGCGTCCGCGAGAACGACATCGTCGCCAAGGTCAACGAGTTCCTCTACCGGCACGGCTCCGACGACGTGGAGGCGGTCAACGCCATCTCGGGCGAGCGCTGCAACCCACACCCGCACAATTTCACCGACCGCATGCTGCGCCCGGGCGACCAGGCGTTCTTCGACATCCTGCAGGCGTTCATGGGCTACCGCACCTGCTATTACCGCACCTTCAACGTCGGCCGCGCCACGCCGGTGCAGCACGACGCCTACAAGCGCGCGCGCGAATGGCTCGACGCCGCGATCGCGCTGATCAAGCCGGGCGTGAGCACCGACAAGGTGTGCAGCGTGTGGCCGAAGGCGCCGGACTTTGGCTTCCCCGACGAAATGTCGGCGTTCGGCCTGCAGTTCGGCCACGGCCTCGGGCTCGCCCTGCACGAGCGCCCGATCATCTCGCGCGTGATCTCGATGACGCATCCGACCGAGATCAAGGAAGGCATGGTGTTCGCGCTCGAGACCTATTGCCCCGCGACCGACGGCTACTCCGCCGCCCGCATCGAGGAAGAGGTCGTGGTCACCGACAAGGGCTGCCGGGTGATCACCCTGTTCCCGGCCGAGGAACTGCCGATCGCGAACAAGTATTAAGGCGCTTATCCCTCCCCGAAGGGGAGGGTGGCCGCGCCGTAGGCGCGGCCGGGTGGGGTGGGGGCCGCAAAATGGAGCCAAGCAATATCGTTCTTCTTGTACTATTCTAGGTAAGAGAATAGCCTATGGAGAATGATCCGCTCGTTCAAGGACGGGGCGACGGCCCGACTGTTCGCTGACGAAGACGTCGCGCGCTTTCGCGGCATCGAGCGGCAGGCGCGGCGCCGGCTGCTGTTGTTGGATGGCGCCGGGGCCTTGATCGACCTGCGCTCACCACCCGGCAACCGGCTGGAGGCCCTGAAGGGCGACCGCCGTGGCCAGCATTCGATCCGCATCAACGACTAGTGGCGGATCTGTTTTGTCTGGCGGGATGGCGGAGCGGAAGATGTGGAAATCGTCGACTACCATTGAAAGCGACCACCATGGCAAAATCAGCAAAGCGCCTCGACCCCATTCCGCCCGGCGAAATCCTGTTCGAAGAATTCATGCGGCCGCACGGAATTAGCCAGAACCGGCTCGCGCGCGACATCGACGTGAATCCGGCGCGCGTTAATGATATCGTGCATGGTCGGTCGTCGATCACGGCCGCAATCGCGCTGCGGCTTGCGAAGTATTTTGGAACAACGCCAGAGCTGTGGCTCAACCTGCAAACCGGCTACGACCTGCGCCTCGCGCGCGTCAAGGATTGGCCGAAGGTCGAGCCGCGCGTGCGCATCCTTGCGGCGGAATGACATGCCGGCACGCGACGATCTCCATCCGCGTTCGGTCGCGTTTACTGCGAGCGATCTCGTGGTGACGCTTGCGGACGGAGGCAAGATCGCCACGCCGCTCGATTGGTACCCGCGGCTCAAGGGCGCCTCGCCGCAGCAGCGCACGAATTTCGAGTTCATGCCGATGGGCATCCACTGGCCGAACCTCGACGAGGATCTCGGGGTCGCCAGGATGCTGAAGGGTCGGCGCGAGTAGACCCGCGCGGCCGGACGCTATGCCGGCTGCGCCGCCCGTTCTCGCAGATGGGGAAAGCGCTCGCTCAGCAGCGAGCCGAAATAGTAGGTCGGTGCGTAGGCCGGGTGCGTGCGGATCGCCGCGTGCCAGCGCCCGATCGCCGGCTTGCCCGCCCACATGGTAGCGAGGCCGAGGTCGGCCATGCGCACGATCACCGGCATCACGGCAACGTCGGCGAGGCTCGGGCGCCCGCCCATGAGCCACGGGCCGCCGCTCGTGGCGATCGCGTCCGTCATGCGGTCGAGGGTGCGCGCGAGGCGGCCGAGCGCGGTGTTCATCTCGGCGGCGGAAAAACCGTCGCGGCCCATCGCCAGCATGAATTCCTTCCGCAGCGGCTTGGCGTTGGCGAAGGCCGTGAACTCCTCCTCGCTCATCGCCTGGAAGCGCGGCAGGAAGGCGAGGTTGAAGGTCGGCACGCGGATCGCCGCAGCCGGCATTTCGTCGATGAAATGCATGAGGGCCCGCATATGGGCACGCGCCAGCGGCGCGGGCGGCGTGAAGGGTTCCGGCTCCGGCGCGATCTCATCGAGATATTCGACGATCACCGAGGAATCGATGATGATCGCTCCGTCGTGGTCGAGGGTCGGCACCACGCCGTTGGGATTGAGCTTGAGATAAGCGGGCTTGAGCTGGTCGCCGGCCAAAAGGTCGAGCTTGATCTCCTCGAACGCGAGCTTCTTGGCATTGAGAACGAAGCGAACCCGCTGGCTGCAGGTCGATTGCGGCGCGTTGTAGAGGGTAAAAGCCATGCCAGCCTCCTTACACGGCGACCCGCGTGGCGCCGACCGGCTCAAACCGCACCGGCAGCCGCTTCACGCCGCGCAGGATCAGCGAGTCGATCCACTCGAACTCGTCCGCCGCCAGCGCCAGCCGGTCGAGGCGCGCCAGGATACGCGGGAAGGCGATCTGCGCCTCCAGCCGCGCCAGCGGCGCGCCCAGGCAGAAGTGGGCGCCGTGCCCGAAGGTGAGGTGGCGGTTGTCGGTGCGCTCGATGTCGAAGCGGTCGGGGTCGGGGAAGCGGCGCGGGTCGCGGTTGGCGGCGTTCATCCAGGCATAGACGCGGTCGCCCTGCTTGAGGCGCCGGCCGCCGATCTCCTGCTCGATCGCGACCACGCGGGCGAGCGCGCCGCTCGGCCCGTCGTAGCGCAGGCATTCCTCGACCGCGCCCGCGGCGAGCTCCGGCCGCGCGCGGAGCTTCGCCAATTGCTCCGGGTGGCGCAGCAGCGCCAGTGTGCCGTTGCCGATCAGGTTGGCGGTGGTCTCGTGACCGGCGAACAGCAGCAGGATGCAGGTCGCGACGATCTCATCCTCACTCAGGTGCTGGGCCTGCTCCTCGGCGGCGATCAGCGCCGAGATCATGTCGTCGCGCGGCGCCGCCCGGCGCTCCGCCACCAGGCGGCGGAAATAGGCCGCCATCTCGCGTGTGCCTTCCTGGGCGCGGGCGTGCTTGCCGGGCGTGGTGCGCGCGATGCCGACGAACAGCGCGATGTCGTCCGACCACACTTTCATGACCGCGAGGTCGCTGCGCGGGACGCCCAGCATGTCCATGATCACGCTCGCGGGCAGCGGATAGGCGAAGTCGGCGATCAGATCGGCTTCGCCCCGTTCAACAATAGCGTCGAGCAGGTCGTCGACGATGCGCGCGATGTTCGGCCGCAGCGCCTCGACCGCGCGCGGGGTGAACGCCCGGTTCATCAGCCCGCGCAGGCGCGTATGGTCGGGCGGGTCCTTGAACACCGCCCACAAGGTCAGATAGTGCTGCAGGTCGGCGAGCTTGCGCTGCTCGTCGCTCGGCAGCACCTGAAAGAACGGCCGCACCCGGTCGGCGGACATCTCGCGGTCGAGCGCGATGGCGCGCACGTCATCGTAGCGGGTGACGTTCCAGCCCCTGACCGCGTCGCTCCAGTGCACCGGGTCTTCGTCCTGCAGCCGGCGGAAAATCGGAAACGGATCGGCGTTGATCGCCGGGTCCGCCAGGCTGAATTGCAGTGCCGTCATGCGTGCGCTTCCCGTACTGTCGGTCCGACTCAGTAGCGCGCCTCGTTGGCTCGGCGCAAGGCGAGGGAAATCCTACTGCGCGGTGATGCCGGCGCGGCGCGCCACGTCGGTCCAGCGCATGACCTCGGCGCGGAAGAAGGTGTTGAACTCCGACGGCGTCGTGGCCATGGGCTCGACCGCCAGCGCCGCGATGCGCTCGCGCGTCTCACGCACCGCCATGGCGCGCGCGATGGTGCGGTAGAGCAAATCGATCAGCTCGGGCGGCGTGCCTGCGCGCACCAGCACGCCCTGCCAGGCCTGCACCGCGAGGTCGCCGCCCAGGCCGGCTTCGCCGATCGCCGGAATATCCGGATAGGCGGAGAGCCGCGCCGGCGCCATCACGGCGAGCGCGCGCAATTGGCCCTCAGCGATGTAGGCACGCGTCGTCGGCTGCGGCGTATCCCACAGCAGGTTGACGTCGCCGGCGATGAGCGACTGCACCGCCGGGCCGCCGCCGCGGTAGGGCACGTGCACGAGGCCGATGCCGGCGCGCCGCGCGAACAGCTCGGCGGCAAGATGCGCCGAGGAGCCGACGCCGCCCGACGCGTAGGTGACCGCGGTGGGACTGACCTTGGCGGCCGCGACCACGTCGGCGACGGTGCGGAACGGCGCATTGCCGGCCGCGAACATGAACAGCGGCACGCTCGCGACCTGCGACACCGCCGCGAGATCCGCGAGCGTGTCGTAAGCGAGGTGCATCAGCGCCGGCGCGACCGCGTGGGAAAACACGCCGAACAGCAAAGTGTGGCCATCCGGCTCCGCATGCACCACGGCATTCGCCGCGAGGCTGGCGCTGGCGCCCGGCCGGTTCTCGACCACCACCTGCTGGCCGATGAGCGGCGTCATCCCCTGCGCCAGGATGCGCGCGATGGTGTCGACGGTACCGCCGGCCGCGAACCCGACCATGATGCGCAGCGGCCGCTCGGGAAAGGCGGCGCGCGCGAGGCGAGGGGCGGCGAGCAGGCCGGCGATCCCGCCGGCGCCGCGCGCGAATTGCCGGCGCGTAATCGCCCCGCTCAATGCGCCAGGCTCTCCAGCACGTGCACGCCGCGCTGGCGGTCGGTCAGATAGATGAGGCCGCGCGCGTCCACGGTGACGTCGTTCGACGACACGCGCTCGCAGTCGGGCGCCGGGTCGGGCTTGAAGAATCCCACCTCGCGCGGCCGGAACGGATCGGCGATGTCGACGAGACGCAGGCCCTGGGCGAACCAGGCGAACGGGATGACGGTGCCGGTGACCACCTCGGAGGGCTGATGGCAGCCCGTCATGACCGGCTGCGGCGCACCGTCCTTGTCGACACCGTCAACGTCGAAGGTCGCGATCGGCAGCGGCTGGCGCTCGTCGGTGATGTCGTAGATCCAGCTGAACGCGGGGGGCGACGGGCGCAGCTTGGCCACGTCCTCGTCGGCCACCACCATGATGTCGCGCCCCTTGAGCTTGCGGCGGATCGGCAGGCACGTGTGGGTCGGGTGCGGATGCGCCGGGCTGGTGTTGAGTCCGGAGACGACGCGCGGCTTCGCCAGGTCCGTCACGTCGAGAATGAAGAAGCCGTGGTGCCAATAGGAGACGTAGAGCCGGTCGCCGAAGCGCAGCGGATGATGGCAGCGTGGCTTCACCCCGTCGCCCCACGGATAGGCCTCGCCGCCCGCCGCGTGCTGGCCGGGGATCCACCAGCGGCCGGCCTCGCGCGGATGGGCCGGGTCCTGCAGGTCGAGGATCAGCACGATGTTGCCGACGTAGCCCTCGGCGGTGGGCGAGATGTAGGCGTAGCGGCCGTCGAAATCGAAGCGGTGCACGCCGCCGCCGGCGGTGCGCCACTTGTGGATCAGCCGCGGGCGCGCCGGCGCCGACACGTCATAGATGCCGAGCCCGCCGCCGAATCCGGCGTCGCCGCCGTCGCCGTGGCGCTCGTGATTGACGATCATCACGCCGTCGCGGGCGCGCACCTTGTGGGAATGCCAGCCGGCGGGAATCTCCACGTGCGCCAGTAGGCGCGGGTTTGCCGGGTCGGCCACGTCGTAGATCGAGGTGCCGGCGGGCGCGCGCATATGCGCCACATAGAGCGCGGTGCCGTCGATCCACACTTGGCCGCCGCCCGGGCAGTCGATGTGGGAGACAACATTGACGTTGCGGGAGGTCGGCATGGGGCTCACGGATGGCGTGGGTAAGGGGAATTGTGGCCGCTTCGGCAGCGGCAAAGACAATCATCCGGCCGTTAACGCGTCAACCAAGCCGGTACTGGGTGCGGCGTCCGCGCAACACGATACTATACTTAGGTTCAGGGCGCGGACTCATTCAGCCACCGTTCATGTTGCGAATGACAATGACAACCTAAGCCCGCTGCGATCGATAAGAAGAACGGCGGGATGGGTGACGTCTCTCGGACTGGGCATTTGGGGCTGATCGCAATGGACTTGGTTTCGACCATCTCGCGGACGTCGTCCGCGGCACTCGTTCTTGCGCTTTCGACCATGATTTCGGTCGCCGGGGAGCCGCAGACTGCGGGCCGGAAAGCCCCCGCGTGCACGGTCTCGGCCTCCGCATTCACGGCCGGCAAATGGTTTGCCCGCACGGCGTCGCGCCTTGAACAGGGCCAGCCGATCACGATCGTGTCGGTCGGCTCGTCATCGACCTTCGGCGCCGGCGCCAGCTCCTCCGCCGCCTCCTATCCGTCGCGGCTCGAAGCCTTGCTGCGCGCCCGCTTTCCCGGCGTGCCGATCAAGGTGCTCAACCGCGGCGTGAACGGCGAGGAAGCGGCCGAGATGCTCGCCCGCTTCGAGCGGGATGTCCTCGCGGCCAAGCCCGACCTCGTGCTGTGGCAGGTCGGCACCAATGCGGTCCTGCGCGAGCCGGTGGTGACTGGCCAAGCGTCGCTGATCCGTCAGGGCATCGAGCGGCTCAAGCCGACCAACGCGGACATCGTCCTGATCGATCCGCAATACGCCCCGATGGTGATCGCCAAGCCGCAGGCGCAGCGCATGGTCGACCTGATCGGCTTCGAGGCCAACGAGGAAGGTGCGGGCGTGCTGCGGCGCTTCGCGCTCATGCGTAATTGGTACGAGGTCGGGCACCTGCGGTTCGGCGACTTCGTGTCGCCCGACGGCCTGCATATGAACGATTGGGGTTACGACTGCATTGCCCGGCAACTGGCCGGCGCGATCGGCGACGCGGTTGCCAAGCCGGCCGTGGCGAGCGCGGCGGTGACGGCTTCCGTGCGCTGATCCGCTTGATCCCTCCCCGTTCCGGGGAGAGATAAAACTCACTCCAATCCCGTCGGCACGTTCTTGTTCTCGCTTTCGAGCTGCATGCCCGCCAGCAGCGCCATGGTTTCGGCGAGCGCCGCGAAATCCTTCTGCAGGTAGGCCGCCGGGTCGGGCCGCAGGGTCGCGGCGCCGAAATGGCTCTGCAGCACTTCGCGCGCGGCCGCCGTCACCGGCATCGGAACGTCCTGCTCGCGGCCGAGCTCGAGGCCGAGGTCGAGGTCCTTGCGCAGCAGCTCCGGCGTGAACGTCGTCGTCCAGTCGAGATTGACCAGCGCCGGCGACTTGTAGCGGGTGAACATCGAGCCCATCACGCTGTTGTTGAGGAAGGCGAGGAACGCCTGGCGCGGCACGCCCATCTTGTTGGTCAAGAGGGTGATCTCGATCAGGTTCTCGATGACGACGCCGAGCATGACGTTGTGGGCGATCTTGCAGATGCGCGCGAGCTCGCCGTCGCCGACGAACGACACGCCCTGCGGGGCGAACGCCTCGATCAGCGGCATCGCCGTCTTGCAGGCGGCCTCGGGCCCGGAGACCACCGCCGACAGCCGGCCGGCCTTGATCACCTTGGCGTTGCCGCTCACCGGCGCGCACACGAAGGCGACGCCGCGCTCGTCGAGGCGGCGGCGGATGGCGGCGGATTCCTCGACCCCGATGGTCGAGCAGTCGACCACGATCCCGGGCAGCTTGCCGTTGCGGCCGGACACGACGCCGTCGGCCCCGAACAGAACCTGGTCGAGGTCCTTGCCGGTCGATACGATCGAGAACAGCACGTCGACCCCGGCAAGATCGGCGGGGCGGCCGACGATGCGCCCGCCCGGGCCGGCGAGCGGCTCGGCCTTGGCGCGCGTGCGGTTCCAGATCGCCACGTCGTGGCCGGCCTTGAGCAGCCGCTCGGCCATCGGGTAGCCCATGCGGCCCGTGCCGATCCAGCCGATCTTGCGCTTGTCGTCGGGCATCGCAAACTCCCTGCTACGTGTTCATTTTGCGGCCGCGCGGGCAGTATCACAGCGTATCTTCGGCAGCAACCGCACGGAGACTTGACGATCCGTTGAAATGACGCATGACTGCACCCCGGCTAGACAGCTTGCCATCGATCAAACCGACAGGATCCATCATGGCCGACGCCAGCAATCTCAACGTGCTCGCCGTTTGCGGCTCGCTCCGCAAGGGCTCCTACAACGCCATGGTGGCGAACAGCCTGCCGGCGCTCGCGCCCGCCGGCATGAAAGTCGCGCAATCGCCGACGATCGTGATGCCGCCCTATAACGCCGACGTGCAGACCGGCGAGGGTTTTCCGGCGCCGGCCACGGCGCTCGCCGACGCCATCCGGGCGGCCGACGGCGTCGTCTTCGTCACGCCGGAATACAATTATTCGATACCCGGCGTGCTCAAGAACGCGATCGACTGGGTGTCGCGGCTGCAAAATCAGCCGTTCGCCAACAAGCCGGTGGCGATCCAGTCGGCCACCCAGGGCCCGCTCGGCGGCGCGCGCATGCAGTATCACCTGCGCCAGTGCATGGTGTTCCTCGACGCCTTCACGTTCGGCCGGCCGGAAATCTTCATCGGCAGCGTGCAAAACAAGGTCGACGCGGCGAAGGGCGTGCTCACTGACCAGCCCACCCTCGACATCATCAAGCAGCAGCTCGCCGGCTTCGCCAAGTTCATCGCGCGGGTGAGCGGCTAGTCGTAGGATGGGTTGAGCCGCGCATCGCGCGGCGATACCCATCGATGGGTTTCCGCCCGCTTTCGCGGGCGTTCAACCCATCCTACAGGCCTTCTCCCCGCAACCACGCGGCGCCGCGCGCGTACAGCGCCTCGACCTCGCGGCCGTCGAGGCCGGGCATGTCGGTCTTCACCTGGTAGCCGATCCTGGCCTGCAGGTAGGCGAGGTGGCGATAGCCTTCGGGGAAGCTCGCCAGCAGCTTTCGGTCGAGCATGGGCGCGGCGGATGGATCGACCGGATCGAGCCGGTCCTTCTCGTAGATCGGCTGGCGCAGCACCAGGCCCCAGCGCCCGCGCTTTTCCAGGAAATCGTAGAACCGCCCGGTGCACACCACGTCGCACACGACGCCCTCGACCGGACCGCGTTGCGAGATCGTTATCTTGGTCTGCGCCACCGCGCGCGTGGCGGCAACGTCGATCGTCACGCCGCCGAGGAAATGCAGGATCCGCACGCCGCGCGCGTAGCCCTCCTCGCTCACCTTGATGAACTCGTCGGCCGTTCCCTGGAACCAGGTCGCCATCATGCGCCCGTCGTCGTGCCACACGGTGCGAAAGCGCGTCCAGTCGCGTGCGTCGCGCCACAGCGCCCAGTTCTCGATCAGTGCGCGGATGGCAACGCGGTCGGCGGCATCGTCGCTCATGCGGTCGGTTTCCCGGGCTTGGTTTCCGTGTCTTGGTCGGGCAGGCTTAGCGTAAATCGCGGCAGCAGGGGAGGCGCGGATGGCTCGGCTCGACGGCCGCAGCGCGATCGTGACCGGCGGCGCCAGGGGGATCGGCCGGCACTATGCGCAGGCGCTCGCCGCCGAGGGCGCGCGGGTGATGATCGCCGACATCGCCGACGGGGCGGCGCTCGCGGCCGACATCGCCGCCCGGCACGGCCCCGCCGCGGTCGCCAGCGCGACCTTCGACGTGAGCGCGGAGGACGCGGTCAGGCGCGTGGTCGGAGAGACGCTCGCGCGCTTCGGCAAGATCGACATCCTCGTGAACAACGCCGCACTGTTTGCGCCGCTGCCGCCCGTCTCCTGCACCGACATCGACGTGGCGTTGTGGGACCGGGTGATGGCGGTGAACGTGCGCGGCCCGTTCCTCATGGTCAAGCACGTGGTCCCGCACATGGCCGCGCAGGGCTACGGCAAGATCATCAACATCGGCTCCGGCACCGCCTACAAGGGCCTGCCCTCGATGCTGCACTACGTGACCTCGAAAGGCGCCATCACGGCGTTCACCCGCGCCCTCTCGCGCGAGCTCGGCGACAAGGGTATCCGGGTCAACACGCTCGCGCCCGGCCTGGTGATGAGCGACACGATCCTCGAGAACCGCGCCCATATCGAGCAGGCGCGGGGGCCGGTGATCCAGAGCCGGGCGCTCCGCCGCGACGCGATGCCCGAAGACCTCATCGGCGCGCTCGTCTTCCTTGCTTCGGCCGAGAGCGATTTCATCACCGGGCAGACCATCGCGGTCGACGGCGGCTCGATCAACACGTGACTTGGGGCGGAGGACGGGCGCCTTGACGCCTGTCCGGCCCTCCGCCATCTGCTATAGTAGCCCCCAGTATCCGCTTGCCCGCACCGAATGGAGGATCCCATGGCGGTCTCAACCGCTGAGAAAAGCGCAACGCGCCGTACCCCTGGGCCCAAGGACAATGTCGAGGCCATGCGCCAAGCCTATTACGACCGTATCTCCGCCTACGACATGGCGCCCCTGTGGGAAGTGCTCAAGAACCTGGTGATGAACGAGCCGCGCTCGACCTGCGCGCCGGCGATCTGGCACTACAAGGACGTGCGCCCGCTGGTCGCCGAATCCGGCGAGCTGATCAGCGCCAAGGAAGCCGAGCGCCGGGTGCTGGTGCTGGAAAATCCCTCGCTGCGCGGCCAGTCGCGCATCACCCAGTCGCTCTATGCCGGCCTGCAGCTGATCCTGCCGGGCGAGATCGCGCCGGCGCACAGGCATTCCGCCTCCGCCATCCGCTTCGTGCTCGACGGCGAGGGCGCCTACACGGCGGTCGAGGGCGAGAAGACATTGATGAATCCGGGCGACTTCGTCATCACCGCCAACTGGGCGGCGCACGACCATGGCAACACCTCGGACAAGCCCATGGTGTGGCTCGACGTGCTCGACGTGCCGACGGTCAATTTCTTCGAGACCATGTTCTCCGAGCATCTCGACGAGGAAGCGCAGTCGACCGGCCGCGAGGACGGCGACTCCATGGCGCGCTACGGCTCCGGTGTGCTGCCCGACGGCGCCACCACGGCGATGAAGCAGACGCCGATCATCAACTATCCGTATGCGCGCACGCGGCCGATCCTCGAGCGGCTCAAGCGCGCCGGCGAGATCGACAAGCGTCACGGCGCGCGGGTGCGCTACGCCAACCCGGTCAACGGCGGCTGGGCGCTCCCCACCATGGGGGCGCATCTTTCGCTGCTGCCCAAGGGCTTCAAGGGCGAGAATTATCGCTCGACCGACGGCACCATCTTCGTCTGCGTCGAAGGCAAGGGCGCGACCAAGCTCGACGACAAGACCATGGAATGGTCGCCCGGCGACGTGTTCGTGGTGCCGTCATGGAAGCGCTACGCCCATGCGGCAAGCGCGGAATCGGTGCTGTTCAGCATTTCCGACCGCCCGGTGCAGGAAGCGCTGGGCATCTGGCGCGAGGGGAAGTGAAAGGCGGCGAATAGCGAGTAGCGAATAGCGAATAGGGAAGGAGAGGGTTTCTCCACTTACTATTCGCTACTCGCTATTCGCTATTCGCCCACTGTTCATGCCCCACCCCTTCACCCACGACACTCCCGAACAACGCGTCGTGTTCGCGCCGGGCGCGGTCGCGCGCATCGGCGAGGAGGCGGAGAGGCTCGAGCTTGAGCGCGCCCTGGTGGTCGCGACGCCGGGCAGCGGCGCGCGGCTCGGCGAGCGCATCGTCGACGCGTTGGGCGCGCGCTCGGCCGGCCTGCACGCCGAGGCGGTAATCCACGTGCCGGTCGCGGTCGCCCGCGTCGGGGTCGAGGCGGCGCGCGCGGCCGGGGCCGACGGGCTCATCGCGGCCGGCGGCGGCTCGGCCATCGGCCTCGCCAAGGCGATCGCGCGCGAGACCGGCCTCGCCATCATCGCGGTGCCGACCACCTATTCGGGCTCCGAGGTGACCGCGGTGCTCGGCACCACCGACGGCGACCGCAAGGTCACGGTGCGCGATCCGCGCGTGCGCGCGCGCACCATCGTGTACGACCCCGATCTCACCCTGGCGCTGCCGCCGCCGGTGACCGCCGCGAGCGGCATGAACGCCATCGCCCATTGCGTCGAGGCCCTGTGGGTCGAGGGCCGCACGCCGGTCACCGAGGCGCTCGCCTGCGAGGCCCTGCGCCGGTTCGCCGACAGCCTGCCGCGCGCGGTCAAGGACGGCAGCGATCGCCATGCGCGCGGCGAGTGCCTGGCGGCGGCGTGGCTCGCCGGCCTCGCGCTCTCGGCCGGCTCGGCGCTGCATCACAAGCTCGCCCACGTGCTCGGCGGCTACGGCCTGCCGCACGCCGAGACCCACGCGATCATCCTGCCGCACGCGACCCGCTTCAACCTGGCGGCGGCGGGGCCGGCCCGCGCGCGGCTCGCCGAGGCCCTGCGCGCCGCCGACCCGGCCGCCGCGCTCGCCGCCATGGTGCATGGCTTCCCGATCCCCCAGCGCCTGCGCGAGGTCGGCCTCGAGCAGGAGCGCATCGCCGATGCGGCCGCCGAAGTCGCCGCGCTCGCCATCACCGTGCCGCGGCCGGTCACGGCCGACGACGCGCGCGCCTTGCTCGAGGCGGCGTATTGACCCGCCCTGCGCGGCCGCAACCGCCGTGCTAGGCTGACACCAACAAACGACATCGGAGGACGCGCATGAGACCCGATCGGCTCGCGGCACTCGGCATCGCGGCGTGCGTGGCGCTGCTGGCATCGCCGGCGGCGGCGCAGATGCAGAAGGTTGGCGATCCGCCCGAGGCGAAGAACATGCGCCTCGCCGGCTACGACGACCTGCAGGGGCGCAGCGCCTATCAGCCGACCATCCACCACCAGGGTGACCGCTGGATCGCCTATGTCGGCCACCACGGCGGCACGCCCGCCATTCCCAAGCCGCTCAACGCGCTCACCGGCCAGGAGGAGTTCAACGGCACCTCGATCGTCGACGTGACCGATCCGGCGCACCCGAAATATCTCGCCCACGTGCCCGGCCTCGAAGGTCACTACGAGGAGGGCGGCGCCCAGATGGTGCGCGTGTGCGACGGCAAGACCCTGCCCAAGGGCGACCGCAACGCCGTCTACATGCTGCGCGTGTTCGGCGGGCGCGCGCACGAATTGTGGAACGTCGCCGATCCGGCGCATCCGGCGCTGATCACCCGCATCGTCGAGGGGCTGCGCGACACCCATAAGAGCTGGTGGGAATGCGACACCGGCATCGCCTATCTGGTCTCCGGCGCGCCCGGCTGGCGCACCCGGCGCATGACCCAGGTGTACGATCTGAGCGACCCGGCGCATCCGGTGAAGATCCGCGACTTCGGTCTGCCCGGCCAGGAACCGGGCTCGACCGGCGCGGTGCCGACCGAGCTGCACGGGCCGATCTCGACCGGCCCGCAGGGCAACCGCGTCTATTTCGGCTACGGCACCAACAAGGGCGGCGTGCTGCAGATCGTCGATCGCGAGAAGCTGCTCAACGGCCCGAAGGAGCCGACCCCCGACAATCTGCGCTATCCGGAGGTGGGTCGGCTCGAGATGCTGCCGCTCAACGGCGCGCATACCACCCTGCCGCTGCTCAAGATGCCGATCGCCGAGTTCGCCAAGGACAAGGGCGGCAGCCCCCGCGACATCGTGATGATCGTCGACGAGGAGATCCTCAACGAATGCCTGGAGCCGCGCCAGATGGTGTGGTTCGTCGACGTGACCATCGAGACCAAGCCGATGGTGGTCTCCAACTACACGGCCGACGAGGCGAGCGGCAATTTCTGCCAGCGCGGCGGCCGGTTCGGCGCGCACTCGTCGAACGAGTTCATGCCGCCGGTGTTCGACAAGAAGCTCGTGTTCGTCACCTTCTTCAACGGCGGGGTGCGGGCGATCGACATCCGCAATCCCTACCAGCCGAAGGAAGCGGGGTATTTCGTCCCCGCCATCACCGAGAAGACCGACAAGCGCTGCGTCAAGGTCGACGGCCAGGAGCGCTGCAAGGTGGCGATCCAGAGCAACAACGTCGAGGTCGACGACCGCGGCTACATCTACGTGGTCGACCGCGCCAACACCGGGATGCACATCCTCGAGCTGACCGGCGACGCGCGGGCGATCGCGGGGTTGCCGTAGGGTGGGTTAGCGGGCGAAGCCCGCGTAGCCCACGCGTTTTGCACGGTGAAGCCGAAACCGCAAGGTATGCGCGCGTCATTGATCGTGCGAGCGGAGCACGTCCGCGGCTCGAATTGGCGCCATCACCATAGGCTCTCGTTCGCCAACCAGCTCCTCTAACATCAAGGCCGATCCGATACGATCCACGACCATGGTGCTCAGGGCGGTCATCCCACCATTCAACGCGGCTTATCTGATTTGCAGGAATTTGTACCTTCGCAGTGATTTCACCTTCAAGCTGGTAGGGCGACCAACGATGATAGACGTTGAGATCACGGACAGCCTCAGCGACTCCGGCGACGCGAACGGCGGGATTTGGGGCTACCGGGGCCCAACAATAGAAGAGTGCACCTGGATGTGCCCAGGAGTCCGTAGCGAACAACAGTGCGGTGTCGACTGCCGAGTAGATAATGTTGCGTCTGAGAAGAGTATCGCGTTCCACGCTGCCGGAAGCTAGTGAAATGAAAGGTGACTGCGGACCGAAATTGGCATAATCGTGCAGATGCCGGTCGAGGTTATGTTCAGTTAGTACAAGGGGCGGTTCGTTTGAATAAATAGTCTCTTTGTCGCGCCACCAATTCGAAATAATTCCTCCCCCCGATTTGACTAGGTCGAACGCCTGATCTTTGGTTAGGCCGCTTGCTGCGCCAGAAATTCCTTTAACGCACCATTGGATGTACATATGCCTTCCTCGGTCTATTTCTTACTTGGTTCATCAACTTCAGCTCAAGCATGAGCGGGCTGGAGGATGCGCTCGCATTCTTTTCGCAGGTGTGCCAAGGCTTGCAGCATGTACCTGAGGCGCTGCCCTCGCGGATCGGTCGGGGTAAGACCGTCTAGGAACGTTGATAGTGGCTCGAGACGACCTGCTAATTTCTGAGCATCCCATTTATCGAGAAACACGGAGAAACTAAGACAACGAGCAGCGTCGTCCCTGCCCCTAGTGACTGCCTCCCCAATGGCCCGCTGCTGCAGGTTCAAGACTTGTCTGTCCATCGCTGGTGGTGGATCGCCTAGTTCTTTTAACGGCCAAGCGCTGAGCGTTTCGCCAACAGCGCGGATGCGAGCGAGAAATACATCCTTATCACCTTGATTGTGAAATAGGTCGAAGTGTAACCGCTCTTGAAGAAGGCGGACATAACAAAAATATTGTGCAAAAATGAAGATGGTGCTCTGAAGAAAATAGACATGAGTAATTGACCATCCGGGCGGAATCTCTTTTTCAGTTGCTGCCGAAAGCGCGATGTAACCTTGCCGATCAAGGATGTTTGTGATTCGGGCTTCAAGACCTTGAACCGCATCCAATATCGGATTTGCCCAGCGCTCCACCTCTTGGCGTATCCGCTCTTCACGCGAAGCCGCAGCAAGAAGTTGAGCTTGAAACTTCGCCATCATGTGGTCAGTGGAGGATTTGTATTCGATAAGCACTTTTTGGGTGTTTTCGCCGACTGCCGCCATCATAAGATTTGACTCTCGTTGGAGACTTTCCTTGTGCTCAGCCAATTCGGTAGCTAAGCCGCTTTCATATCTTTTTATATCTCTGCTGAGGAATTGCGAAATCAGAGCTTTGGTGGCCCAGACAATAAAGCCGGCAACAACCGCGGTGCTGCCGATGGTTTTCAGGATCGCTTCAACATCGAATGGCATCCTCGGCTTCCTATCTTCAGTGGGTAAAGGGCCTGGAGTAGTGCTTAGACGCGTGCAAAAAGGCAAATGGGCAACTGTACATTATGACAAGGCGAAAGTCTATGGGATGCCGTGACATCCAGATGGTAGTCCGAGCCACGGAGTTCGTGTCGTGCCAAATTACTTGGCGGAGGCAGTCCGTGGGTTCTGCCCACCCCCTGCGCCCAGGCCGCGAATCGACCAGGCGTGCGGCCGGCCCTGTTGCTGCCATTCCAGCGCAGCGGGGCGCCGGACGGGCGAAGCCGCACCGGCCTCGGCCTCGCCCTGGTCCGGGAGATCGCCGAGCGTCATGGCGGGACGGCCGCCTACGGCCCGTGCGACGGCCGGCGGAGTTGATTCACGGTGACGCTGCCGCTGGCGCGTGGTGTCGAGTCGAGGATTGGTTGGCGGACGAAGTCCGTGACCAAATAAGTCGAGGCCCCCTCCCTAACCCTTCCTCGCAATCGGGAGGGAACGCATCGAGTGTCCTGCTGGTGCCGTTTACTGTCACGTTGCGGACCCCGTAGTGCGCCGCGCGAGTTCCCGGCGGCCGCTTCGCGACGGACCTGCCTCCCTTCCAGGGCCTTCCAGGGGGAGGTGATCTGGTTACAAGGTTTCCGGGTGATCGGATCGGGCGTGTTCACTTGATCGTCATTCCGGAAGCCGAGCGAAGCGAGGCTGTCCGGAATCCAGTATTCCAGGGCGCGGATTACTGGATTCCGGGCTCGCCGCTTCGCAGCGCCCCGGAATGACGACCGAGTCAATCAAACGGATTCCGTATTACAAGGTTTGCTGCCACGCTTCCGGAACGAACGCGTAGCTGCCGTTGCGGCGCGCGACGTGGCCGAAGCCGGGGAAGTGGAGATGCATACCGGTCACCGGCAGCCGGTCGGTGGCCGCCATGTCGAGGATGCGCCGGCGTGAGGCGGCGGCACCGGCCGGATCGGTGTCGACCACGACCGTCACGTCCGGGCGCGGCACCTGCACCTCGGGCACGTGCACCGTGTCGCCCCAGATCAGCAGCTGTTCGTTGCCGGACGCGATGAGGAACGCCGTATGCCCGGGCGTGTGGCCGTGCGCCGGAATGGCGGTCACGCCCGGATAGACCTCGCCGGCGCGGAACAGGCGCATGCGGTCGCGATAGGGGGCCATCTGCTCGCGCGCCTGCTGGAAGAATAGTTTTTTCTCCCGTTCGGTACCGCGCGCCATGGCGGCATCGTCGTTCCAATGGCGCGGTTCGTTCTCGTGCACCACGAGCTCGGCGTTGAGGAAGTTGCGCCGTCCGGTCGCAAGATCGGTGAGCCACGCCGAATGGTCCGGATGCATGTGCGTAAGCAGGATCGTTTCGATCTCGGCGGGCGAAACTCCGGCCGCCGCGAGGCTCTCCGGCAGATGCCCGGCGGTCGTGCCGAGATAGTTGCCCGAGCCGGTTTCTACCAGCGCCAGCCGTCCGGCCCGGCGGATCAGGAACGCGTTCACCGAGACGATGATCGCCGGCCGGAAGGCCTCGGCGAAAAGCCGCTCGACGTCGCCGGCCGCAATGTCGCGCAGCATCTCCGGCGTGCGGGCGAGCGTGCCGTCGCTCAACGCCGTGACCATGATGTCGCCGACGCGCCGGTGATAGATGCCGGGGATTTGTTTGGTGGGGGCGATGGTCATGGCGGACTCCGTTTCGGCGTGGAATCGACGATCCTCGAGTGATCCGCCTGGATGCAAGCCGGCCACGCTCGTCGGCAGCGCCGAATCAAAACGCCTTGCGCAGCTCGTCGGCCAAATCGGTCTTCTCCCACGAGAAGCCGCCGTCCTTTTCCGGCGTGCGGCCGAAATGGCCGTAGGCCGACGTGCGCTGATAGATCGGGCGGTTGAGCTTGAGATGCTCGCGGATGCCGCGCGGGGTGAGGTTGACCAGCTCCTGCAGGATTTTCGACAGCCGCTCCTCGGCGACTTTCCCGGTCCCGTCGGTGTTGACGTAGACCGAGAGCGGATGGGCGACGCCGATCGCGTAAGAGAGCTGGATGGTGCAGCGCGCCGCCAGCCCGGCCGCCACCACGTTCTTGGCGAGGTAGCGCGCCGCGTAGGCGGCGGAGCGGTCGACCTTGCTCGGGTCCTTGCCGGAGAACGCGCCGCCGCCGTGCGGCGACGAGCCTCCGTAGGTGTCGACGATGATCTTGCGGCCGGTGAGGCCGGAATCCCCGTCCGGCCCGCCGATCACGAAACGGCCGGTCGGATTCACGTAGAAATGCGTCTCGTCGCACATCCACCCGTCCGGCAGGGTTTTCAGCACGTAGGGCCGCACGATCTTCTTGACGTCGTCGGAATCAAGCTCGCGTCCCTTCCTGTCGCTCGCCGCGTGCTGGGTCGAGACCACGATCGCGGTGGCGCCGACCGGCTTGCCGCCGACGTAACGCAATGTCACCTGGCTCTTGGCGTCGGGGCCGAGCAGCGGCTCGCGCCCGGCATGGCGCGCCTCCGCCATCGCGCGCAGGATGTTGTGGGAGTACTGGATCGGCGCCGGCATCAGCTCGGGCGTCTCGTTGCAGGCGTAGCCGAACATGATGCCCTGGTCGCCGGCGCCCTCGTCCTTGTTGCCGGCCGCGTCCACGCCGCGCGCGATATCGGTCGACTGGCCGTGCAGGTACACCGCGACCTTCGCCTTCTTCCAGTGAAAGCCCTTCTGCGCGTAGCCGATGTCCCGCACCGCCTTGCGGGCGATCGCCTCGATCTTGTCCTTGTTGACCTTGCCGCGCTCGCTCATCAGCGCCTTGGGGCCGCACACGTCGCGCCCCAGCCGGCATTCGCCCGCGACCACGATGCGGTTGGTGGTGACCAGCGTCTCGCAGGCGACGCGCGCGATCGGGTCGGCGGCGATGAAGGCGTCGACCACGCCGTCGGAGATGCGGTCGCACACCTTGTCCGGGTGGCCCTCGGAAACCGATTCGCTGGTGAAGATGAAGTCGCCGTGCATGCCCGTCTCCCCGACTTTCGCTGGGTGGGTCAGCGCGCGCAAGCGCGTGACCCACCAATCATTCTCTAACAAACGGTGGGTCACGGCGCTACGCGCCTAACCCACCCTACGGATTCCGCAACCCGCGCCGCGGCAAGGTCATATTGCATCCATCGTGAACCACAGGCCGCCATGCTTGTGCAAGACCTTCGCTTGCCCGGATACGGTTTGCGGCCTAGAATATGGGTACCCATATTGAGTTTGCTCGGCAGGTTGCGATGAAGACAACGGTGGAAATTGCCGATTCTCTCTTGCGCGAGGTCCGCAGAGTCGCGGCGCGCGAAGGCGTTACCTTGCGGACGTTGGTCGAACGCGGGCTTCACCGCGTCGTCGCCGAGACGAAGCACGGCGCGCCGTTCAAGCTGCGTCGGGCGACGTTCAGGGGCAAGGGTCGCCAGGCGGAGTTCGGTGACGCGTCGTGGGACAGGGTGCGGGACGCAGCCTATGAGGGTCGCGGCGCTTGATCGCGGTCGACAGCAACATTCTCGTCTATGCACATCGCGAGGATTCGCCCTTTCACGACGTTGCCTTCCGGCGCGTGGCGGAGCTTGCCGAAGGGCCGGCAACCTGGGCCATTCCTTGGCCATGCTTGCACGAATTTCTTGCCATCGTGACGCATCCACGCATCTACGTGCCGCCCACGCCGCTGGCTCGCGCTCTCGATCAGGTGGATGCTTGGCTGGAATCGCCGACCGTGGCCCTTTTAGCCGAGTCGTCGACCCATTGGGCGACATTGCGCGAGGTGCTTGTGAGTGCCCGGGTTGCCGGGCCTCGCGTCCATGACGCACGGGTCGCGGCGCTGTGTCGTCAGCATGGCGTGCGCGAGCTGTGGTCGGCGGACCGGGACTTCGGTCGTTTCGCCGGAATTCCGGTCGTGAATCCATTGATAGGAAACGGATCGTCATGACGCCGTGACCATCGCCCCGGTCACCCGCGCCGGCGCGAGATCACGTAGGACTCGTCGAAGAACCACAATCCCCCGTGCTCGCGCAGCACGTCGCGGGTCGCCTCGATGTAGCGGCGGTCGCTGGTCGCGTCGGACAGGCGGTCGTCCTCGACCTGGGCCACGTAGATCGCCGCGTTCCAGGCGGCCAGCAGGGTCGAGGTGCCGATCGAGTCGGAAATCTCGGACGGCAGGGTGTGCATGTCGTAGCGGAAGATCGACCGGTTGTCGGCGTAGGCGTTGAAGTTCAGGTCGCGTCCGGCGGGCCCGAGCTCGTGCTTGACCGTCTTGAGGATCTGGTGGCGGTCGGTGGTGAACGGATTGTCGTTCGGCCACACCCGGCGAATGATGTCGAGACCCGGGTCGTTGCCGTGCGAATGGATGGCGATCAGCCGGCCGCCGGGACCGAGCGCGCGGGCGAGTGGGGCGATCACCCGCTTGGCCTTGAACGCGACCGGCGCGCGCGCCCGGTAGGGCTGCGAGGCGATGACGAGGTCGTAGCCGGCGTCGGTGCCGCCGCGCCGCGGGATGATCGGGTCGAGCAGGAACTTGTGGTCCTCGCGGTAGATCACCAGCACCACCGGCCGGTCGTACACCGGGTTGCCGGTCTTCGGGCTGACGCCCGCCTTCCAGTTCTCCGCCAGGAACGGCTCGAGGTTGGTGATCTGCTCCTCGAAGCGGTAGGCCGAATTCCCGGTCAGCGGCAGCTCGTGCCACACCAGGGTCGAGGCCGCGCTCATCGACTTCACGGTCAGCCACGGCGCGTCCGCATAGGCGAGGTTGGTGAGCACCAGCACGGTCGCCGGATGCTCGAAGAAGCGGTCCGCGGTCTTCTGCAAGGTGAGGCGGATGTCCTCCAGGCTGATCTCCTTGCCGACCAGATAGAACGGCATGGTCGGGAAGCGGTCGTGCATGGCGCGCATCACCCGCACCAGCACCGTGCCGTCGCCCACCCCGGCGTCGAACACGCGCACCGCCGGCGGGCGCGGATGGATGTTGGCGAGCTCGAGCGAGACGCGGTGCGCCACCACCCACTTTTCGCTGCAGGTGTTGACGAACAGCAGGTACTTCTGCCGGTTGTCGAAGAAGCGGAAGTTGCGCGCCGGGTCGTCGCGGCCGGGAGCCGGCGCCGGCGGCCGCGGCATCGCCAGTGCGGGCAGGGGCTCGAGCGCGCGCACCGGCAGTGCCCGCGGCGCCTCGCCGTTGCCGTTCGCCGCCATGAAGGCGCGGATGCGGTCGAGGGTGTCGGTGGTGATGCGCCCGCCGTTGCGCAGGCGGCTGGCGAGCTTGCCGTCGTTGACGGCGCGGCGCCCGAAGGTCGATTCCGCAAGCCCCGTGCGGCGGCAGAAATCGGCGATCTCGCGCAGAACGGCGTCGTTCATCGCACGTGCGCCCCGGGCGCTCCCTGACGTTCCCGCGCGGGGCCGTGGCCCTTGGGTCTGGCCGCGGGATTGCGCCCAGACAACCAAGCGGCCGCCGGAGCGTCAACCACAAAATGGCCCATGATCAGGGTGGGCAGGTCAGTGGGCGAATGCATTAAATCGCCGCGCGCCGGCGATAAAGTGGACACTGGGTGAGCTGCAGTGACCGTGTTGTGGGCAATATCCCACGCATCAATGGGCAATATCCCAACGCGTTCCTTGGCCTCGTGGCGCCGCGGGCGATAATCGCGCGATAATGAACAGCGAACATCCACCCGCCCGAAGGGATGTCCCATGCCCCGCTTTGCCGCCAACCTCGCCTACCTGTTCACCGAGCGCCCGCTCATCGAGCGCATCGGCGCGGCGGCGGCGGCGGGCTTCGGGGCGGTCGAATTTCAGATGCCCTACGACGTGGCGCCGAGCGCCGTGAAGGCCGAGGTCGACCGGCATCGTGTGGCCGTGCTCGGCCTCAACACCGCGCTCGGCCGCGAGGGCGAGGCCGGGCTCGCCGCCGTGCCCGGCCGCGGGTCCGACTTCGCGGCGCTGTTTCGCCAGGCGCTCGACTACAGCGTGGCGATCGGCGGCAATGCCGTGCATTGCCTCGCCGGCCTGGTGCCGCCGGAGCAGCGGCCGGCCGCCGACGCGACGTTTGTCGCCAACCTCGGCCGCGCCGCCGATCAGGCGGCCGCCAAGGGCATCACTCTGCTGATCGAGCCGCTCAACGCGCGCGACCGGCCTGGCTATTTCCTCTCGCGCGTCGAGCACGCCGCCGACGTGATCGCCAAGGTCGGACGGCCGAACGTGCGCCTGCAGTTCGACTGCTACCACGTGCAGATCACCCAGGGCGACCTGATCAAGCGCATCGAGCAGTTCCTCGACGTGATCGGCCACGTGCAGGTCGCCGCGGTGCCGAGCCGCCAGGAGCCCGACGAGGGCGAGGTCAATTATCCGGCGATCTACCAGGCGCTCGACCGCGTCGGCTACGCCGGCTGGGTGAGCTGCGAGTACCGCCCGCGCGGGCGCACCGAGGATGGGCTGGGCTGGGGCCGGGCGTGGGGGCTAAAAAGCGAATTGCGAATAGCGAATGGCGAATAGTTAGAACGCAAGTTTTCCTTACTATTCGCTATTCGCTACTCGCTATTCGCCGCTTCAAGGGAGCATCCTGATGCGCCTCGCCAACAAGGTCGCGCTCGTCACCGGCGCCGGGTCCGGGTTCGGCAAGGCGATCGCGGAAACCTTCGCGCGCGAGGGCGCCAAGGTCGCGGCGGTCGATATCAACGCCGGCGCCGCCAAGCAGGTGGCGAGCGCGATCGGCGGCGGCGCCATCGCGGTGACCTGCGACGTGGCGCGCAAGGCCGACGTGGACGCCGCCGTAGCCGCCACGCTCGCGGCGTTCGGCACCATCGACATTCTGGTCAACAACGCCGGCACCGCCCACCGCAACCGGCCGATGCTGGAAGTCGAGGAAGCCGAGTTCGACCGCGTCTTCGCCGTCAACGTCAAATCGATCTTCCTGTTCGCCCACGCGGTGGTGCCGGTGTTCCGCCGCACCGGCGGCGGCACCATCATCAATATCGGGTCGACCGCGGGCATCAGGCCGCGACCGGGGCTCGCCTGGTACAACGCCAGCAAGGGCGCCGTGAACCTGCTGTCGAAGTCGATGGCGGTCGAGCTGGCGCCCGACAAGATCCGCGTGTGCGCGCTGGCGCCAGTGGCCGGGGAGACCGCGCTGCTGCCGACCTTTCTCGGCAGCGACGATCCGGCAGTCCGCGCCCGGTTCGTCGCCTCGGTGCCGCTCGGGCGCCTCTCCGTGCCGCAGGACGTCGCCAACGCGGCCCTGTTCCTCGCATCCGACGAGGCGGAATTCCTCACCGGCGTGGTGCTGGAGGTCGACGGGGGCAGGTGCGTGTGAGGAGCCGGCCTACTCCTCCGGCTCGGTCGTGAACATGAGCGGGTAGCCCTTGCTGCGGCCGGCGTCGGTTGCGCGCGTCGCCTTGGTCTCGGCCACGTCCCGGGTGTAGACGGCGACGACGCACACGCCGCGCCGGTGCGCGGTCATCATCACCCGATAGGCCTGGTCTTCGCTCATGCGGAACTCCGCCATCAGCACCGCGACGACGAATTCGCGTGGCGTATAGTCGTCGTTGACGAGAATGACCTTGTGCAGGCGCGGCCGCTCGGTTTTCGGCCGCACCTTGGTGCGGGTCTTGGTCGCGATCTGAGCCATCGGGCTGCTCCCGTCGGCGCCGGAAAGTCCAAGGTCGCCCATTGTGCTACGCTGGCGATCCTCCGTCCATGTGCGCAGCCGCAGCCCAGCGATGACCGCCGTCGATGCCGAGCGCCTGACGATCGCGGTCGATGCGACGCACCGCGTCTCCGCCCTGCTGTCGCTGCCGCCCGGCGCGCGTGCCTGCTACGTGCTCGCCCACGGGGCCGGCGCCGGCATGACGCACCCGTTCATGGCGTCGATCGCGGCCGGGCTCGAGGAGCGCGCCATCGCGACCCTGCGCTATCAGTTTCCCTACATGGAGCAGCGCCGCAAGCGGCCGGACCCGCCCAAGCTCGCCCACGCGACGGTGCGGGCCGCGGCGGCCGAGGCCGCGCGACGCGCGCCCGGCCTTGCGCTCGTCGCCGGCGGCAAGTCGTTCGGCGGCCGCATGACCTCGCAGGCGCAGGCCTTGGCGCCCATCGCCGGCGTGCGCGGCCTTGCCTTCCTCGGCTTCCCGCTGCATCCGGCCGGGCGGCCGTCGGACCAACGCGGCGCGCACCTGTTCGACGTGCGCATCCCCATGCTGTTCCTGCAGGGAACCCGCGATCCGCTCGCCGAGCTGGAGCTGTTGCGGCCGCTCGCCGAACGCCTGGGCGAACGGGCGTCCTTGCGGCTGTTCCCGGATGCCGATCATTCCTTCCACGTGCCGGCCCGCAGCGGCCGCCGCGACGCGGACGTGCGCGGCGAGCTCATCGACGCGCTCGCCGCCTGGATCGTCACCGTCGCCGCGTGAATCGCGGGCCCATACTTATTGGGCGATCACCTCGACCACGGTCTTCGAGTCCGGGTCGACGATGATCACCTGGCGCGACACCACCGCGTATTGGTAACTGCTCAGCTTGGGGACGAGGTCGACCACCACCTTGGGAAGCGGCTCGAGCTTGATCGCCTCGGGCACCCGCGCTCCCGCCGCCGCGCGAAACCCGACCGGCTCCGGATTGTTCTTCGCCTGCGGGCCGGTGAGGCCCTGATAGATCGTCTGCTTTTGCGCGGCGCTCAGCTGCAGGTTCGGCACGTCCTTCGGCGCGTCGGTCGCCTGCGGGCCCTGCGCCGGGGCGTCGGTGGCTGGCGGGCTCTGCGCCGCCGCCAATCCTACGCCGGCGACCAGCACGAGGACCGTGGTAAGCGCACGCAATCGGCGTTTCGCTGTGATCATGGCAACCTTCCTTCCGTCGCCCGCCGGGAGGAAACGGCCGACGCGGCGGAAAGTTTCATGCGTTGCGGCAAGCGTTGCCCCTGTGAACCGGTGCGCGACGGCTACCGCGTGCTTGTCGACGGGGTGCAGCAGCGCGATCGGAATCATCACCGCCGCCACCACCGCAAACGCGCAACCGGTTTGGTTGCGGCTGCAGCCGCTTGGTGTCGAAATAGACGGAGGTGAGATCGTGGGGCTGCGGCGCGCAGGCCGCGGGAACAACGGGCAGCGCCTGCTGTTGACAGAAGGGCGGCCGGTTGACCCCATGCCCGCATGCGAGGTCGTCAAATGCAGCACGCGATTGCACATCGGCTCGGCCCGAACGATCCGCCGAGCCCGGCGCGCCCGCGAACCCCGCCGGAAGTCCCGCAACCCGACGGGCCGGTCGAGATTCCGGCGAGCGAGCCGGGGCCCGGGCCGGCGCAGGAGCCGATCGGCGTGCCGCCGGCCGGTCCCACGGAGGTGCCGCCGTAGGCGATCGCCCGCGACCTTGGCCCGGCACCGCCGCCGGCGGCTCGCCGCATGCCGGGCATAATCCTCTGGCCTATAAAGTGCGGCAAGGGCGGAACCTTCCGTCCCGCGGGACGTTTCGCCCAGTTGAACGTAAGGTGCGTCCGAGGGGAAGCGTGGTTATGAGCAGTGCGAAGGGTCGCGCCGGCATCCTGCCGCGTTCGGACCCTGAAGCCGTTGATGCCGAAAGCGTCTCCGACGGCGAGCACCGGTTCCGGGCTCTGCTCGAGGCGGTGCCGGCGGCGGTCTACGCGACCGACGCGGCCGGACGCATCAATTACTACAACGAAGCCGCTGCCCGCCTCTGGGGCGATCGCCCGGAACTGGGCAAGAGCGAGTGGTGCGGCTCCTGGAAGCTGTTCTGGCCGGACGGCACGCCTTTGCCGCACGACCAGTGCCCCATGGCGATGGCGCTCAAGGAGAAGCGGCCGATCCGCGGCCTGGAAGCGGTCGCCGAGCGGCCCGACGGCAGCCGCGTTGCCTTCGCGCCCTATCCGACGCCCCTGTTCGACGCTTCCGGCGTCCTCGTCGGGGCGGTCAACATGCTGGTCGACATTACCGACCGCAAGCGCGCCGAGGACGCGTTGCGCGCGCGCGGCGCGCAGCTCGAAACCATCATCGACCGCACCCCGTTCATGCTCGTGCGCTGCGGCCGCGACCTGCGCTATCGCTTCATCAGCCAGGCCTATGCGCGCATGCTCGGCCGCCGTGCCGAGGACGTGGTCGGCCGGCCGATCGCCGAGATCATCGGGCAGGACGGTTTTGCCGCGATCCGCCCGTACATCGACAAGGTCCTGCAGGGCGAGCCCACCGAGTATGAGATCCAGGTCGATTTCAAAGGCGCCGGTTCGCGCCTGCTGCGCGGCATCTACACGCCCGCGCTCGACGAGCACGGCAGCATCGACGGCTGGGTCGCCTCGATTCTCGATGTCGGCGAGCAGCGGCGCACCGAGCAGGTCCGCCGGCAGCTCGCCAGCATCGTCGACTCCTCCGACGACGCGATCGTCAGCAAGAACCTCGATGGCGTGATCGTCACCTGGAACCGGGGCGCCGAGCGCATCTTCGGCTATTCCGCCGCCGAGGCCGTCGGGAGGTCGATCACCATGTTGATCCCGCCCGAGATGCCGAATGAGGAGCCGAATATCCTCGCGCGCATCCGCCGCGGCGAGCACATCGATCATTATGAAACCGTGCGCCGCCGCAAGGACGGCGGGACGATCCACGTGTCGTTGACGGTGTCGCCGCTGAAGAACGCCGAAGGGACGGTGATCGGCGCCTCCAAGATCGCCCGCGACATCACCGAGCGCCGGCATGCCGAGATGGCGCTCGCGCGGCGCGCCGAGGAGCAGGGCGCGCTCTACCAGTTCACCAGCCGGCTGTACCGCGCCGAATCGCTGGCTGACGTCTACGAGGCGGCGCTCGACGCTATCCTCAGCGCCTTGCGCTGCAGCCGCGCCTCCGTCCTGTGCCTGGACCAGCAGGGCGTCATGCGGTTCGTCGCGTGGCGCGGCTTGTCCGCGGGCTACCGCACGGCGGTGGAAGGCCATTCTCCGTGGTCGCCGGGCGACGCCAATCCCGAGCCGGTGTGCGTCGACGACGTGAGCCGCGCCGATCTGCCGGACGCGCTCGCGCGCGTGGTCGCCGAGGAGGGCATCGGCGCGCTCGCCTTCATTCCGATCGTGGCGCACGGCCGGCTCGCCGGCAAGTTCATGACCTACTACGAGGTGCCGCACGCGTTCGGCCAGGACGAGATCGATCTCGCCCTCAACCTCGCCCGCCAGCTCGGCTTCGCGATCGAGCGCATGCAGGCGGAGCAGGCGCGCCAGGCGGCCGAACGCGAGCTGCGTACCCTGAGCGAGCGGCTGGAGAGCGAAGTCGAAAGCCGCACCTTGGAGCGCGACCGCATCTGGAACCTGTCGGAAGATCTGCTCGGCGTGTCCACGTTCGAAGGCCATTTCGTCAGCATCAATCCGGCCTGGAGCCGGCTGCTCGGATGGAGCGAGCAGGAAATCAAGTCCATGAGCGTGAGCGAGCTGCGCCACCCGGATGACGCCGCGCACTCCGCGGCCGGCCGCGCCCAGCTCGCGCAAGGCGTCCCGAACGTCCGCATGGAGAACCGCTTCCGCCATCGGGACGGCTCGTGGTGCTGGATATCCTGGACGATGACGGCCGAGAAGGGGTTGATCTACATCGCCGGCCGGCACGTCACCCTGGAGAAGGAGGCGGCCGCCGCCCTGGAGCAGGCGCAGCGGCAGTCGGCCCAGTCGCAGAAGATGGAGGCGCTCGGCCAGCTCACCGGCGGCGTCGCCCACGATTTCAACAATTTGCTGATGATCGTCAGCGGCCATGCGCAGCGGCTGCAACGCCGGCTCGACGAACCGCGCGACCTGCGCGCGCTCGAGGCGATCCAGATCGCCGCGACGCGCGGCGAGAACCTGACCCGGCAGTTGCTGTCGTTCTCGCGCAGCCAGCCGCTCAGTCCCACGGTGATCGCCCCGGCCGACACGATCAACGGCATTCGCGACGTGCTGTCCGGCTCGCTGCACGTCAATGTCGCGCTGTCGATCGATATTCCGCCCGGGACCTGGCCGGTGCGCGTCGACAAGTCGGAGCTCGAGCTGGCGCTGCTCAACCTCGTGGTCAACGCGCGCGACGCCATGCCCGAGGGCGGGCGGCTGACGATCTCGGCGGAGAATCTGCGGCTCGGTCCGGGCGACGCCCGCGACGGCTTGATCGGCGAGTTCGTCGCGCTGCGGATCGCCGACACCGGCTGCGGCATTCCGCCCGATCTGCTGGCCAAGGTGTTCGAGCCGTTTTTCACCACCAAGGCCGCCGAGAAGGGGACCGGCCTCGGCCTGTCCCAGGTGTACGGCTTCGCGCGCCGGTCGGGCGGCACGGTGGCGGTCGCCAGCGACGTCGGGCTCGGCACCACCTTCACCCTCTACCTGCCGCGCAGTCATGGCGCGGTCGACCGGCCGGCGACCGAGAATCCCGACCAGTTCGTCGCCATGGGCGAGGAAACCGTGCTGGTGGTCGAAGACAACGACGAGGTGCGCACGGTCGTCGTGTCGCTGCTCGATCAGCTCGGCTATCGCACCGTCGCGGTGGAGTCGGCGCCGGCCGCCCTCGCGGCGCTCGCCGCCGGCCGGCGCGCCGACATCGTCTTCACCGATGTGGTGCTGCCGGGCGATGCCGACGGGCTGGCGCTCGCCCGCACGGTCAACCAGCGCTATCCGCAGACCCCGGTCGTGCTGACCACCGGCTACGCCAAGGTCTTCGACAGCGACCCCGAATTCCCCGTATTGCGCAAGCCCTATCAGATTTCAGCTCTCGGGCGCGTGATCCGCGAGGCGCTCGACTCCGCCAAGCTGAAGCAGCCGATACTGGCAGGATGACGCCAAGGCCTTCTGTTTGACGTTCGCGTGATCGACGATCACGGATGCGTGGGTGCTTGATCACGGATGCGTACCTGTTTGCCAGCGCCGCATGTTTGATATGCATTCCTCGAAAACCATTGCATCGGGACATCGTTGCCCCCACGTGGCGTTGCACGGCCCCGATCGAGGCCGCAGGGGGCATTCAAGAACACTGGAGAAAAGACCATGACGAACAAAACAATCCTGGCGCTGTCCGCGGCTATCGTTCTGGGGTCGGCATCGACCGCGCTGGCACAGTTCTACGCACCCGACACGGCCCCCGGGCCCTACAGTGAGCGGGGTTACTCCGCCCAGCCCTATCCGGGGTACGGCACGCCGAATAACTTCTGGATGTCGAACCGCCGGTCGCGCAGCGTCGGCCGGGCGCCGGGCGACACCAACGGGTTCTGAGCGCTTCCAAGCGGAAGGCGTAATCTGGCGGCCGGCCTTCGGGCCGGTCGCTTTTTTTGCGTCGCGCGCGGCGAGGGCCTGTCGCGTCGCCGCATGAGCGCGTTTCACCTGGCCGTCATTCCGGGGCGTAGGCGGCCTTCGGCCGCCGTTCTTACCCCTGAAAAACGCCGACGCGGAGCGTCGGCTATGCGCAGCTCGCGAGCCTTCGGCGCGATCCGGAATGACGGCACCATTGGTATCGCGATCATCACTTCGGCCGCGGCTCGGGCAGGCCTTGTCCGGCGGCGACGAGCTTGCCGGCGCGTTGCGCCGTCACCGCCTCGCGTAGCGTGATCGCCGCATTGCGCACCTCGGCCTGATACGCCTGGTCGCGGTCGAGTGCCTGGTGACCGGTGGCGTAGGGCTCGTAATAGCCGACGTAGCCGTCAAGCTCCGCCTTGGCGCCGGCGGAGGTCATGTGCAGGTCGGTTGCCCAATCGACCAGGCTGCGCCGCAGCGTCTCCGCCCCCGCCGTGTCGCCGTGCACCACGGCCGCGAAGATGCGGCCGGCGAGATGGCGCGGATAGGGCCAGCCCGCGATCTCGAGCCGCTTCGCCTCGGCGGCGTTCTTGCCGTGGGTCGAGCTGGGGTCCGGATTGCCGCCGTCCGCGCACACCAGGCGGTCGAGCATCGCCTTGAGCGGTCCCGGCGCGTGATACCAGTTCACCGGCGTGACGATCATGATGCCGTGCGCGCCGACCCACAGCGGGTAGATCTCGTTCATCCAGTCGTGCACCTGGCCGAGCGAATGGTTCGGGTAGCAGCTGCACGGCCAATGGCACAGCGGCATCGCGGTCGACGCGCATGATTTGCACGGATGGATGGTGCGGCCGAACTCCGAGACCGTGCGGCTGAGGTCGAGCACGTCGACCGCGAAGCCTTTGCCGTCGAACGCCGCGCGCGCGATCTGCACCAGCCGCCAGCTTTTCGACATCTCGCCCGGACAGGTGTGCTCGGTGCGCGATGACCCGTTGATCAGCAGGATGCGCGGCGCGCCGCCCGGGTCGTCGTGGCGCGCCTGCGCGGCGGCGATGGCATCGCGCGCCCGCAGCCAGTCGACCGCGATCTCATAGTCGGCATCGGCGAACCCCGGCCCCGCCGCGCGCGTCAGCGGCGCCTTGCGCCCCGCCGCATAGGCGTCCCACGCCGCCGCCACGATGGCGCACAACTCGCCTTGCAGCGGCGCGAACGCCGGGTCGGTGAAACGGGAGAGGAAGCGCTGCTCGAACGTCGCGCGATCGAGCTTGCGCGCGGGCATGCCCTTGCGGATGTCGACCTCGGTCATGGGGTGCCCTCGCGGCGGCGTTCGCGCCACCCGCCGCGCATGTTTCATGTTTAATGAGCGCGCGTGGCCGTTGGTTCCGGCGCGACGGTGCCGGATTGCGGAACAACTTCCAAACTCGGTCGTTTCACCCATGAGCGCGATGGGCAGCGTGAGAGGCACGACATGGCACGTCGATATTCCCGGGCCGCTTCCAAGGACGTCAAAAGCGCGATGCACCGCCGCAAGCGCGGCACGCTCAAGCGCGGCAAGGGCGGCCGCGGCGGCAGCGTGAAGAGCCGCAAGCAGGCGATCGCGATCGGATTGTCCGAGGCGCGCAAGAAGGGAAAGAAGGTGCCGAAGCGGCGCAGCTCCAAACGCTAGGTGAGGGTCCGGTGCCGAGCCTGACCATTTCCCCGGAGAAAGTCTGTTTCGTCGCCGCCAAGGCGCGCGCGTTCGACGTCAAGGATGTGCTCACCGTGCCCGAGTCCGGATCCAATCCGACCGATGACGGGATGGCGGCGGTGCTCGAAGACATTCCCGACGATCCCGTCGTTCGCGAGATCGCGGAGCTCATCGCCGCGATGAACGACGACGAGCGGGCCGACCTCGTGACGCTCACTTGGCTCGGCCGCGGCGACGACGACGTCGCGGCGTGGAACGAGCTGCGCGCGGAGGCGGCGCGCCTGCACGGCAAGCGCACCGCCGCCTATCTGCTCGGCCTGCCTCTTCTCTCCGATCTGCTGGAAGAAGGGCTCGCGTGTCTCGGCCTCTCGTGCGCGGACTATCCGGTTTAGCCGCCCCGATCCGCGTCGGAACGTCCGGCTGGCACTATGATTCCTGGCGCGGCGCGTTCTTTCCCCGCGAGCTGCGGCGCAAGGATCACCTGCGCTATTACGCCGAGTGCTTTCCCACCACCGAGCTCAACGGCGTGTTCTACCGCACGCCTTCGCTCGCGGCCGTGCGCGGCTGGCGCGAACAGACGCCGGATGGCTTCGTGTTTGCCTGGAAGGCGTCGAAGTTCATCACCCATTGGAAGCGTCTGGACGCCAATTCGAAGAACAGCATCGCCCTGATGGAGACGCGCCTGAAGGTCCTGGGGCCGAAGGCCGGGCCGATCCTGTTCCAACTTCCCCCGCACATGCCGGCCGACCGCGAGCGCCTCGCCACTTTCCTCAAGCTGCTGCCGAAGAAGCGGCGCGTCGCCTTCGAATTCCGCCACCCGAGCTGGTACGACGCGGCGATCCTCGACGTGCTGCGCGACCACGACGTTGCGCTGTGCCTGTCCGATCATCATGACGCGCCGGCGCCCTGGCGCCTGACCGCCGGCCACGTCTACATCCGCGGCCACGGGCCGGGCGGCCGCTACAAGGGGCGCTATCCCCTGGCGACATTGCGCCCCTGGGCAAGCAAGATCACCCGGTGGGCGCGGCAGGGACACCCGGTCTATTGCTACTTCGACAACGACCAGAAGAGCGCGGCCCCGCGCGATGCCCGCCGCCTGATGCAGCTGGTGCGTGCGGGGGATACGGGAGCAACCGCCGACCGCGTGCCGCCGGACGGGGAACCCACGCGTCGACGGGAACCAACGCGCGGGATTGACCGTTAGACCCATGCGGAATACGCTGTCTTGGGTGAAGCTTGCTGCTGCAATGCAAAAAGGAACGACAATGACGGGAAACGTCCTGACGAAGGCGAGATCCTTCTTGGTTCGCGGAATGGCGGTCGTCGCTGTGCTGGCGACGTACGCCGCGAGCACGGTAACCACCCAGGTTGCCACGTCCCTCGGGCTGACCGCCCTGACCCTGACGGCAACCTCTACGCCCGCCAATGCTTGGTGGCGCAGGGGCTACGGCTGGGGCTGGGGCCGGCGTGGCTGGGGCGGCTGGGGTTACCGGCGGTGGCGCCGCTGGTGACAGCCGGCGCGTTAACGGCTGAGCGGAATTCGTCGCCCGAGCGCGAGCGAGCGCTCGGGGACGAATGATTTTTGCGCGGATCCCGATCGCGCCCCCGATCGTGGGCGGGCGCGAACTGCGGACGCCGCGGCTCCTCCGATTGCAAAATCCATCGACGATGGCGTCACCGGCGCGGCCGCGCTCGCCGGCGCAATCCTGCCTGCGCGCTCCGCATAGAGCATGATCGCGAACAGTGGGCATCGCATGCCGGACAAGCACGCCTACGTCCTCGGCATAAATGCCTACGATCATGACGTCAGCGCCTGCCTGCTGCGCGACGGCGAGATCGCCTATGCGATCAGCAAGGAGCGCATCACGCGGCGCAAGCATGCCGCCGGCTTCTTCCAGGAGGTCGTCGACTATTGCCTCGCGGCCGAAGGCATTTCTCTCGACGACGTCGATCTGGTGGTGCGCAATTGTTACGTGCTGCCGGTCGAGGATCTGGAAACGCGCCTGCTCTCCATCGGCGTCCCCGAGCTGATGGACGACGCGGAGCGGTTGCAGGCCGCCAAGCATCCCCTCCATCTGTCGCGCTCGAGCAAGGTCGTGACCCTGTCGCATCACCTGGCGCACGCCTACAGCGCCTTTGCGGCCTGCCCGTTCGATAAGGGCGCCGTGATGGTAGTGGACGGGGTGGGGAATTACAGCGCGGATGTTCCGGAGCCCGGCCAGCTGACCGGCAACGTCAATCCCCTGGCGCGCGAATCGGAGAGCTACTACGCCTTCGACGGCTCCCGGCTGGAGACGCTGAAGAAAGTCTGGCTCGAGCCGACGCGCGGCGTCCTGAGCGACGACTTCTATTACATGCCCGGCCTGGGTGCGCTGTACAGCCGGGTTTCGAGCTACGTGTTCGCCGACTGGAACAAGTGCGGCGAGGTGATGGGGCTCGCGCCCTACGGCCGCCCCGGCGCCATGAAGCCGCTGCTCGACATCGAGAACGGCGAGTTGCGCGTTCCCGCATGGGACGCGGCGTTCGACAAGCCGTGGAAGGTGGCGCGCGAGCACGATTGGGAAGCCAGCCCCTCCATGCGCCATTGGGAGGACCTTGCCTGGCGGGTCCAGGACGACACCGAGAAAGTGCTGCTCGACCGCGCGGTCTGGCTGCGGGAGACGACCGGCGCCAAGAACCTGGTCATGGCCGGGGGCGTGGCGCTCAATTGCGTCGCCAACGGGCGCATCGCCCGCGAGGCCGGATTCGAGAACGTGTGGATTCAGCCGGCCGCGGGCGACGACGGCGTTGCCATCGGCTGCGCCTATTACGGCTACCTGGCGGTGCAGAAGCAGCCGCGCAAGTTCGTCATGAACCACGCCTTCACCGGCGTGTCCTACAAGGACGCGCAGGTCGATGCCGCCGCGCGCACGCGGCTGGTGCGCGTCCAGGCGACGAGCAGGCGCAGCGACGACATCTGCGCCGACACCGCGCGGCTGCTGGCGCAAGGCCATGTGATCGGCTGGTTCCAGGGGCGGTCGGAATTCGGGCCGCGCGCGCTGGGAAACCGCAGCATCCTGGGCGATCCGCGCACGGCGGCGATGAAGGACAAGCTCAACAAGCGGGTGAAGCACCGGCAGGCCTTCCGCCCGTTCGCCCCGGTCGTGCTGGAGGAACGAGCCGACGAGATCTTCGAGAGCCATCGCGACTCCCCCTACATGCTGGTGGCCGAGGCCGTTCGTCCGGAATGGCGCGACCGCATTCCGGGGGTCGTGCATGTCGACGGGACCGCGCGCGTGCAGACGATCTGCGCGGACCAGAACGAGCGGCTTTATCGCCTGCTCAAGGAATTCGACGCGCTCACCGGGGTACCGGTGCTGATCAACACCTCGTTCAACGTGAAGGGTGAGCCGATCGTCGAGACGCCCGAGGACGCCGTTCGCTGTTTCCTGGCCACCGGCATCGATTATCTGATCCTGCACGACGTGCTGATGCAGAAGAAGCCGGCCTATAGGGTCGTCGCTCCGGTCGCCGCGGCGCTGGCGGAAGTGGCCGCGCTCGTGCGCACGACGCTGAGCGCGGAGGCGCGCCCGGACGCGCGGTAGCGGCGGTGTGACGCCATGGTCAAGCGCATCGGCCCCGATCGCAGCGCGGGCGCGATCATCGACGTGCAGGACTTCTTCCTGGCGCAGCTCGGCGACCGCCGCGAGCGTTCCGCGATGGAAGCGAGCATGGCCAACTTTGCCCGCCTGCTCGGCTACTTCCGCATCCCGATCGTCGCCACCCTCGAGCGGCCGGTCGACGGCAAGGGCTCCTTGCCCGATGCACTCACGAAACAGCTCGGCGACCCGGCGAAGCTGTTCGAGAAGGACTTCTTCGACCTCACCAAGGAGAAGAAGATCAGGGATCATCTCGCCCGGCTGAAGAAGAAGCAGGTCATCGTCGCCGGGTGCGAGACCGACGTCTGCGTGCTGCAGTCCTGCCTCGGCCTGCTTGACCTCGGCTACCAGGTCTTCGTGGTGGAGGATCTGCTGTTCTCGTCGGCCGGCGACGTGGCCGCGGCGATCGCCCGCATGCAAGCGGAGGGCGCGGTCTTCCTCACCTACAAGACCCTGTACTACGAGCTGATCCAGGCGGTCGACGGCGGCCGGCATGGCGCCGCCATGCGCGCGGCCTTCGGGCCGTTCCCCGACGACCTTCCCGACCGGGTAATGGGGTAACCGGCGGGGTCTTGATTCCGCGCGCCGCGGACGCATATTCGGCGTGGCCGCAGCCTGCTGGCTGCATTATCCTCATCCCATGCGCGCAGCCTCGTTGTTTCATCCGGCGGTCGCCGCCTGGTTCGACCGCAGCTTTGCGGCGCCGACCGCGGCGCAGGCGCAGGCGTGGCCGGCCATCGCGGGCGGCCGCCACGTTCTGATCGCGGCGCCGACCGGCTCCGGCAAGACGCTCGCGGCCTTCATGGCGGCGATCGACGGGCTGGTGCGCCAGGGCGTCGACGGCGAGCTCACGGACGAGACCCAGGTCGTCTACGTCTCGCCCCTCAAGGCGCTGTCGAACGACATCAAGCGCAATCTGGAAGTGCCGCTCGCCGGCATCCGCGACGCCTTGCGCGAGCAGGGGCTGCCCGACGTGGACATCCGCGCCTGGGTGCGCACCGGAGACACGCCGTCGGGCGAGCGCGACCGCATGCGCCGCCGGCCGCCGCACATCGTCGTCACCACGCCGGAATCGCTTTACATCCTGCTCGGCTCGGAATCCGGCCGCGCCATGCTGGCGACCACCCGCACGGTGATCGTCGACGAAATCCACGCCCTGGCGCCGAACAAGCGCGGCACCCACTTGGCGCTCTCGCTCGAACGTCTCGATGCCCTGTGCGGCCGGGCGCTGCCGCGCATCGGCCTTTCCGCCACCCAGAAGCCGATCGCGGAGATCGCCCGCTTCCTGGTCGGCGAGGAGAGCAACGCCTGCACGATCATCGACACCGGCCACGTGCGCGCCCGCGACCTCCAGCTGGAGATGCCGGATTCGCCGCTCGAAGCCGTCATGTCGGCCGAGGTGTGGGAGCAGGTCTATCGCCGCCTCGCCGCGTTGATCGAAGCGCATCGCACCACCCTCATTTTCGTCAATACCCGCCGCTTGGCCGAGCGGGTGACCCGCCAATTGTCGGACCGCCTGGGCGAAGAGAACGTGACCGCCCACCACGGCAGCCTCGCCAAGGAGGCGCGGTTCGACGCCGAGCAGCGGCTCAAGCACGGCAAGCTCAAGGCGCTGGTGGCGACCGCGTCGCTCGAGCTCGGCATCGACATCGGCGACGTCGATCTCGTGTGCCAGCTCGGCTCGCCGCGTTCGATCGCGAGCTTCCTGCAGCGGGTCGGCCGTTCCGGCCACGCGGTCGACGGCCTGCCCAAGGGCCGCCTGTTCCCGCTCTCGCGCGACGAGCTGGTCGAATGCGCGGCGCTGCTCGACAGCGTGCGCCGCGGCGAGCTCGACCGGGTGAGCATCCCGCAGCAGCCGCTCGACGTGCTCGCCCAGCAGATCGTCGCCGAGGTCGCGGCGCGCGAATGCAACGAGGGCGACCTCTACGCGCTGGTGCGCCGCGCCTGGCCCTACCGCGCGCTGCCGCGCTCCGATTTCGCCGCCGTCGTCGCCATGCTGGCGGAAGGCTTCAGCACCCGGCGCGGCCGCCGCGGCGCGCTGGTGCATCACGACGCCGTCAATCATGTGCTGCGCGGCCGCCGCGGCGCCCGGCTCACCGCCGTCACCTCCGGCGGCACCATCCCCGACAACGCCGATTATTCCGTGCTGCTCGAGCCGGAGAACCAGATGATCGGCAGCGTCAACGAGGACTTCGCGGTCGAGAGCCTCGCCGGCGACATCTTCCAGCTCGGCAACAATTCCTATCGCATCCAGCGGGTCGAGCGCGGCATCGTGCGGGTCGAGGACGCGCACGGCATGCCGCCGACGATTCCGTTCTGGCTCGGCGAGGCGCCCGGCCGCAGCGCCGAGCTGTCGCAGTCGGTGTCGCGGCTGCGCGCCGACATGGCCGCGCGGCTTGACGGCGACCCGGGCGGCGCCGGCGCCGTGCCCTGGCTGGAGACCGAGGTCGGCATTGCCGCGCCGGCCTCGACGCAACTCGCCGAATATCTCGCCGCCGGCAACGCGGCGCTCGGCTGCCTGCCCACCCTCGACACCATCGTGCTCGAGCGCTTCTTCGACGCGGTCGGCGGCATGCAGCTCGTCATCCATTCCCCGTACGGCAGCCGCATCAACCGCGCCTGGGGCCTGGCGCTGCGCAAGCGCTTCTGCCGCAAGTTCAACTTCGAGCTTCAGGCGGCGGCGACCGAGGACAACATCGTTCTCTCGCTCACCACCGCGCACAGCTTCGAGCTCGCCGAGGTCGTGCGCTACCTGCACTCGGCGAGCGTGCGCGAGGTGCTGATCCAGGCGATGCTCGACGCCCCCATGTTCATCACGCGCTGGCGCTGGGTCGCCGCCGTCGCGCTGGCGCTGCCGCGCTTCCGCGGCGGCCGCAAGGTGCCGCCGCAGCTCGCGCGCATGGATGCCGAGGACCTGATCGGCGCGACTTTCCCCGACCAGATCGCCTGCGCGGAAAACCTGGTGGGCGAGCGCGAGGTGCCGGATCATCCGCTGGTGCGCCAGACCATCGGCGACTGCCTCACCGAGGCGATGGACATCGACGGCCTCGAACGGCTGCTGGCGCGCATCGAGGCGGGCGACATCCGCGTGGTCGCGCGCGACCTCACCGAGCCGTCGCCGCTGGCGCTGGAGGTTCTCTCCGCCCGGCCTTACGCCTATCTCGACGACGCGCCGCTGGAAGAGCGGCGCACCCAGGCGGTGATGAGCCGGCGCTGGCTGGCGCCGGAAGACGCCGCCGATCTGGGCCGGCTCGATCCCGAGGCGATCGCCCGCGTGCAGGCGGAAGCCTGGCCGGACGCCGCCAATGCGGACGAGCTGCATGATGCGCTCTCGTGGCTCGGCGTATTGAGCGAAGCGGAAGCCACGGCCGCGCCCGGGTGGCGCGACTGGCTCGCCGATCTCGCGCGCGACCGGCGCGTGGCGCAACTGCATGCGCCGGGCGCGAGCCTGTGGATCGCGGCCGAACGCGTGCCGCAGGTCGAAGCCGTGTGGCCCGGCGCGCGGCTCGATCCGGCGATCGCCGCGCCCGCGGCTCACGCCGAGACTGTTTGGTCGCGCGAACAGGCGCTGGTCGAGCTGGTGCGCGGGCGCCTGGAAGGGCAGGGGCCGGTCACGCTCAATGCGCTGGCGGCTTTGTTCGGTCTTCCGTCCTCCGGCATCGCCACGGCGCTCGCCGCGCTCGAGGCGGAGGGCTTCGCCTTCCGCGGCCGCTTCCTCGCCGTCGACGAGGACCAGTGGTGCGAGCGCCGCCTGCTCGCGCGCGTCCACCGCTACACCATCAAGCGCCTGCGCGCCGAGATCGAGCCGGTCGCCGCCCGCGATTTCCTCCGCTTCCTGTTGAGCTGGCAGCGGGTGGCGGCGGACGCCCGCATGGAGGGCCCCGAGGCGATCGAAGCAGTGGTCGAGCAGCTCGAAGGTTTCGCCGCGCCCGCCGGCGCCTGGGAGAGCGAAATCTTGCCCGCGCGCCTTGCCGGCTATGACCCCGACTGGCTCGACGACCGCTGCCTTGCCGGCCGCGTCACCTGGCGGCGGTTGGCTCCGCGCAACGGCCGCGGCAACGGTGCCGACCGCCGGCCGGCGCCCGTGCGCAGTACGCCGATTGCGCTGCTGGCGCGCCGGCATGCGCCGTTGTGGACGGCGCGCGCGGCCGCCGAGGAGCTAAATCTGAGCCCGCGCGCGCAGCTGGTCGCCGACGCCATCCGCGCCCACGGCGCCTCGTTCTTCGACGAGCTTGCCGCCAGCAGCGGCCTGTTGCCGTCGCAGCTCGAGGAGGCGCTGGCCGAATTGGTCGCGCTCGGCCGCGTCAATTGCGACAGCTTTGCCGGGCTGCGCGCGCTGCTGGTGCCGTCCGGCGAGCGCCGGCCGGGTCCGAACGGACGCCGCCGCCGCCGCACCGTGAAATTCGGCATGGAGGACGCCGGCCGCTGGGCGCTGGTTCCTCCCGGCTGCGCGGCGGAGCCGGCGCGCGCCGATCCGGAAGCCGTCGAGCACGTGGCGCGCGCCTTGCTGCAGCGCTACGGCGTCGTGTTCTGGCGGCTGCTGGAGCGCGAGGCCGACTGGGTGCCGCCGTGGCGCGATTTGCTGCGCGCCTATCGCCGGCTCGAGGCGCGCGGCGACATCCGCGGCGGCCGTTTCGTCGCCGGCTTCTCCGGAGAGCAGTTCGCGCTGCCCGAGGCCGTCGGCCTGCTGCGCGACGCGCGGCGCAAGGATCCCACCGGCGCGCTCGTCTCGCTCTCCGGCGCCGACCCGCTCAACCTTGCCGGCATCCTCACGCCCGGCCCGAGGCTTGCCGCGCTCACCGGCAACCGCCTGCTCTATCGCGACGGCCTGCCCATCGCCACGCTGGCGGCCGGCGAGGTGCGCTTCCTCGAAACCCTCGACCCGGCGAGCGAATGGGAAGCCCACAAGGCCCTGCTGCGCCAGACCGCGCCGCGCCGGCCGGTTGTCGATGCGCCGGGCGAAGGCGACATCGAAGCGCCGGCCTTGGTCGCAACCAACTAACCGTAGGGTGGGCAAAGCGGCGAAGCCGCGTGCCCACGTTGCCATCGCCAATCGTCGTTCGCGTGGGCACGCCGCGTTCCGCGGCTTTGCCCACCCTACGGTTCCTACGGATCAAACGGTTTCCAAACAATCCGCCGCCGGCGCCTTCGCCCGCGCCACCGGCTTGAGCAAGGTGCGCAGCACGTTGCCGCCGCCGCGGCCGATCTGCTCCAGCGTGCACTGTTCCGGCGCCTTGTCCGGGCGCCAGCGCAGCAACTTGGTGCCGTGGCGGAAGCGGCCGCCGCTGAAATGATCGAACCCGACCTCAACCACCAGCCTGGGCGCGAGCGGTTCCCACCGGCTGCTGCGTTCGGTCGACCAGCGGCTCGGCCCGCCCGGCGCGCTGCCGGTGAAGCCGGGCGGCTTGATCAGGCGCTTGAGCTTCTGCGTCAGCTTTTCGCGCTCCGCCGCGTGGATGCTCGCGGTGAATCCCACGTGGTGCAAGAGTCCGTCGTCGTCGTAAAGGCCGAGCAGCAGCGAGCCGAGCGTCTTGCCGGCCGCGCCGTAGCGGAACCCGCCGACCACGCAATCGGCGCTGCGGTAATTCTTGATCTTCTGCATGGCGGTGCGCTCATGCGGCCGGTAGCCGGCGTCGCGCCGCTTGGCGATGATGCCGTCGAGCGCCGGACCGGCCTGCTTGAGCCACTTCGCCGCCTGCGCCGGCGACCGCGTCGTCGGCGAGAGCCGCACCCTGGGTGGCCGGGGAAATGCCGTCGCGCGAAGTCGTCGAGCGCGTGCCGCCGCGCCGCGAGCGGCTCGTCGAGGAGCGAGTGGCCGTCCGGGCCGGCCAGCAAATCAAACGCAATGAAGACCGCGGGCGTCTGCGCGGCGAGCCGTTTCACCCGGCTGGCCGCCGGGTGAATGCGCTGCAGCAGGGCATCAAACGAGAAGGCTCCGTCCTGCGGCACCGCCAGCTCGCCGTCGAGCACGAACGTGTCCGCGTCGAGCTCGCCCAACACCTGCACGATCTCGGGGAAATAACGATCAAGCGGCTTGCCGGCCTTCGACTGGAGCTGGAGCGAGCCGCCGTCGCGGAACGCCAGGCAGCGGAAGCCGTCCCACTTCGGCTCGTATTGCCACTCCGGCCCGTCCGGGATGGCCGCGACCGGCAGGGCTTCCATCGGGGCGATCGGCGGGCGAAGCTTGAGCGTCATGGCGGCCCGCGCGGTCCTGATCGGCCGCTCAGCGCCGGCGCGACAGGCGGCGGCGGTTCTTGCGCACCGCCCGCTGGTAGGTGCCGAATGCCCGCGTCGCCGCGATGCGCGCTCCGTGCGCGCCCCGGCCGCGGCCCATTGCGCCTCAGCCAGGGTCGTCGCCTTTTCGGCGACCATGCGGTTTGCTTCCCGCGTCGCCAGCGCGCCGCCCGCGGCGAGACTCATCATCCGCAACGCGATCACCTGCTGCGCCTCCAGGCCGAGGCGCGCTACGTCGCATGCGTATGTGCAAAGATTCATCGGGGAATCCGGGGCGGCGCCTCCGCCCGTGGCACGGAGGCTCGCCGCAACGGAGATTCCGGCCGCGCTACTACTTGCCGCGCACCGCGTCCTTCAATCCGCCAACCGCGTTCTGCACCTTGCCGGCGGCCTTCTCGGTCTTGCCTTCGCTTTCGGTCTTGGCGTCGCCCATCGCCTTGCCGACCTTCTCCTTCACGGCGCCCTTGGCCTCGTGGGCGGCGCCCTTGATGCGATCTTTGTCCATGTTCGATTTGCCTTTGCTTGCCTCGTGCATGACATCAACGCGCGGGGACAGGCTCCGTTCCGGCATTTGTGCGCGCGCCCCGGCGCGGAACAATCCGTGTTGTGGGCCGTTGCGTCAAAAGATCATGCTCAACAGGCGTTGGGAGTTGGACCGCAAAGTACCGCGACACCGCAATCCACCAAAGAAAAAGGAGCCGCCCCATGGGCTTTTTCACCCGCGACATCAAGACCATCGACGACCTGTTCGTCCACACCCTGCGCGACATCTATTACGCCGAGCAGCAGATCGTGAAATCGCTGCCGGACATGATCGAGAAGGCCCATGACGCCCAGCTCAAGCAGGGACTGCAGGCGCACCTCGGCGAGACCAAGAACCACGTGCGCCGGCTGGAGGAAGTCTTCCGCCTGCACGGCGTGGACGCCAAGGGCGTCGACTGCCCGGCGATCGACGGCATCCTCGAGGAAGCAGAGGACGTGGCCGGCGACGTGGCCGACGACCAGGTGCTCGACGCCGCCATCATCGCGGCCGCCCAGGCGGTCGAGCATTACGAGATCACCCGCTACGGCTCGCTGATCGCCTGGGCCAAGCGGCTCGGGCGCAAGGACTGCGCGGCGCTGCTCGAACAGAACCTCCAGGAGGAGAAGGCGGCCGACAAGAAGCTCACCGACATCGCCGAGAGCAAGGTCAACCTGCGGGCGGCGTGACGGGCGCACCTCTTGCGTCCCGCGGCTCGCGCCGCGGGACGCTTTTCAGCGAACACGGGAGCGCGTCATGGATGAAGCAAAACATCGCAGATCCGTGGACCCGCGATCGCCTTCCGGCCCGCAACCGCGCACCGATCGCCACGGTATCCACCATGATTCCCGCGGCCAGGATCAGCCGGTCGACAAGGGACGGGCGCGGCAGAAGACGTCGGGCGAGGAAGCCGACGACGCGGCGGCCCGGCAGCCGCCATCGCCCGGCCAACCCGCCGGCGGGGAGTAGCGGTTCGGCTGTAATTGCGCTAACTGGTTGACCGTCATCCTGAGGTGCATAGGCGGCCAAAGGCCGCCGTTCTTGGCGAAGAACGCCGACGCGAAGCGTCGGCTATCGAAGCGGGCCCTCGAAGGATGATCGGCCCGGGCCGTCGCCGGTCGAGGCCGTCGCTGCGCGACGGCACCGCAGGGTGACGGAAAACGCAGCCCGGCGCAGAGAGAGTGGGCGCGATGGGCAGGGCGGCCGAATTCCGGCAGTACGCGGCTGAGTGTGTGGCGGCGCACAACGCGGCCGTGGTCCCCGAGGTCAAAGCCTGCCTGCTTGAGATGGCGCAACGCTGGACCAGCATGGCCGAAGAGGCCGAGGCGGCGGAACAGCGTCCCAAGGACGAGGGCTCGGGGACGTCCTGATCTCCGTCATTCCACCACAACGCAATCAAAAAAAGGCGCCGCCGGCGAGGGGTCCGGCGGCGCCGCAGTGGCGATCGCCTGCGTCAGGCCGGTAGAATCGCCACGATCTCCAGCGTGTCGGGATCGAGAATCACGATCTCGTCGCGCACGATGATGTACTTGAAACCGCGATATTCCGGGACGATCCGCACGATCTCGTCCGGCAACACCACGACGTGGACGGTGCGCGGAACCCGCGTGCCGACCGACAGCGTGAAGTCGACGTGGTCGACCCGGGCCGAGGTGTTGCGGCCGATGACCTCGTGGATGCGGGTCCTCTGCTCGGACGAGAGGTTCACCGACTTGCCCGCGCCCGCGTGGCCGGCGGTCGACGTGCCGCCGCCCGGTTGCGCGCCTTGCCCGGTGCGCTCGTTCTTCTCCTCGTTCTTCTGGCCGCTGCGCTCGTTCTTCTCGCCGGCCTTCTGGCCGGTGCGCTCGTTCTTCTCCTCGTTCTTCTGGCCGGTGCGCTCGTTCTTCTCGCCGGCCTTCTGGCCGGTGCGCTCGTTCTTTTCCTCGTTCTTCTGGCCGGTGCGCTCGTTCTTCTCCTCGTTCTTCTGACCGGTGCGCTCGTTCTTCTCGCCGCCCTTCTGGCCGGTGCGCTCGTTCTTCTCTTCGTTCTTCTGGCCGGTGCGCTCGCCTTTTTCGCTCTGACCCATCTTGTCGGACGGCGCGCCGGCACCGCTCTGGCCGGTGCGGCTTCCCTTCTCGGCGCCGCCTTGCTTCTGCGGTTGCGTCTGGCTGGGACTGCTGGCGCCGCCAGCGCCCGCGCCGCCTTCCTTCATGCCTTGCGCGGCCGCCAGGCTCATGCCTGCGACCAGGGCCACGGCCGCAGTCGTGGCCAATAACGTCCTTGTCATCAGCGTCTCTCCCACTGGTTCGCCCGCGTGCTCACGGGCTAAGAACGCGATGGCGGGCGCGTTGTTCCTCCGAGGGCAAGCGGAATGCCAAGAAATTGCTGAATATCCATTCAGGCCCGGCAGGCATTGGGAAAATACGGCCGCGAAGCGTTAATTGGTTACTCCGGCTTCGAACGGAAATTCAGCCGGGCCACGGCAGGGTTCGTCATCAGCAGGGTCCCCCATGCCTCGGAAAGCCGCGCCGAAAGCAGGCTCACGTGCGCGGTGAGCTCGACCACGGGGATGAGCACGGCCACGACCAGCAGGCCGAGACGGGTGCGGAACCTGACGGGTGGGATGCCCGATATGACGGGTGGGATGCCCGATAAAACGAGTCGATACGGTTCGATTCGCAATGGCGGGGGTTTCAGCGTATGATTGAAGGGCGGCACGGGCAACGCTGGGAAGGTGTGAGGTGCCGGTTCGCCACTTTTTGGAAAGGGATTCGTCGTTTGGGCCTGACGACCTCGCGGCCATGTCGGCTGCGTTCGAGCAGGCCTTGCGCCGGCTAGGCCTGACCGACCGGACCGATCCGGCGACCGCCTTGGTGGCGCGGAAAATCATCGCCCTCGCCAAGCAGGGCGAACGCGAGGGGCGTGCTCACCTCGCTCGAGCAGGACGGAAGCGCGACGGGCTAGCGCGGATCCACTTCCCAAAATTAAGAGAGCTGCCACGGCGCGATCAAAGATGGGCGGCAGAGCCGGTGCTCAGCCGGCCGCCCACGCCGCCGTCTGGTAAAGGGCCGTCAGCAGTGCGGCGCCGCCAACCACGAAGGCGAACCGCACCGTCAAGCGCTCGTCCGCCTCGTCCCATGCATCGACGCGTTCGTCCGGGGGTCTGACGATGCTCACGAGCGACGGTTTCATCCGTGCAGCCCGCCCAGCAACCAGACGATCAAGATGATCGGAAGGGGAATCCCGATCAGCCATAACAACAAACCGCGGCCCATGGCGTCCTCCTGTCTTGTGTCGGAGAAGAAACGCCGGCCGCGCCCCGAAAGTTCCGCCCGGCCGTGAGATCGCCGCCCCGCCGCGGATGCGGGAACCGCGCGCTTCATCCGACGTTTGCCTTGTGATCCCGCTCCGCGCGGGCATCCGCAACGCCATCCGGACGAAGCGACGTCATGACGGCTGCCGAGAGGAACGGCACGCGGCCGGCGATATCCCGCATCATCGTGGACGCGGCGCTGTGGGTCGCGGCCGCGGCGGCGTGGCTCTTGGTCCTGCGCTTGCGCCCGCAAGCAGAGCGCGCCGCCATCGCCGGCCCAGCCCGGCGCGAAGCCGCCGAGCACGGCCGCTTCGCCGCGACGCCGTCGGAGATTCCGCCGCGCGGGTGGAAGGACATCCTGTGGCGATGCTACGAGCGGCTGAGCGAGGATCGCATCCTCGCCATCGCGGCGGGGGCGACGTTCTACGGCCTGCTCGCGCTCTTTCCGGCGATCGCCGCCCTCGTCGCCATCTACGGGCTGGTCGCCGATCCCGGCACCATCGCTCAGCACCTCGATGACATGACCGGCTTCGTTCCGGCCGGGGCCCTCGACGTCATCCGCGACCAGCTCACCCGGGTGACGTCCCAGGGCAACGCCACGCTCGGCCTGGCGTTCGCGTTCGGCCTCGCGGTGTCCCTGTGGAGCGCGAACGCGGGCGTCAAGGCGCTGATCGACGCCCTCAACATCGCCTATGCGGAGCGCGAGAAGCGCGGCATCGTCCGCCTCAACGCGCTGTCGCTCACCTTCACCTTTGCCGGCATCCTGGCGCTGATCGTCGCGCTCGGCGCCGTCGTGGTGCTGCCGCTGGCGCTGCAGTACCTCGGGCTGGAGCGCGCGACCGCGTGGGTCGTCACCCTGGCGAAATGGCCGCTGCTGTTCGCCGCCGCCGCGCTCGGCATCGCGGCGCTCTACCGTTACGGGCCCAGCCGCAACCGGGCCAAATGGCGCTGGATCACCTGGGGCAGCGCGTTCGCCGCGCTCGGCTGGATCGCGGTCTCGGTGCTGTTCTCCTGGTACGCCGCCAATTTCGGCAGCTACAACAAGACCTACGGGTCGCTCGGCGCGGTGATCGGGTTCATGACGTGGATGTGGATGTCCACCATCGTGATCCTGCTCGGCGCCGAGCTCGATGCCGAGACCGAGCACCAGACCTGTCGCGACAGCACCGTGGGGCCGCCCAAGCCCATGGGCGAACGTGGCGCCGTCATGGCCGACACCATCGGGCCCGCCCGCGGCTGAGTACGCCGGCAACGCTGTGGGCTGCTCGGAAAGCCTTCCGCGGGCGCGCACCGCCGTTTCCAACCGGAGGAACACGTCCTTGGAAACATTCGGCGGATCGGTGCGTTGGGGATCAATGGGCACGGGCAGGCAGTTGGAGCATCCTATGCGAACCGTGCTCGTCGTCGATGACGATCCGATGGTCCTGGAACTGACCGCCGGCATGCTTGAGGATCTCGGCTGTGACGTGCTCGTTGCAAGCTCGCCGACGGAAGCTCTGGCAAAGCTTGGCGCCAATCCGAAAATCGAAATATTGATTACCGACGTCAACATGCCCGGCCTGGCCGGCTACGAGTTGGCCGAGCGCGCCAAACGCATGCGGCCGGGGCTTCAGGCCATTCTGTTGTCGGGACGGGAAACCGAGGGGCGCGGGCTGCCGCTGATCCGCAAGCCGTTCCTCGAGACCGACCTGCGGCGGGTCATGAGCAGAACCACCGGGCTTTGCTGACTCACCATCGCCGGTTCGGTTTGGCGGCATTCTCCCGCTTCAACGAAGCCCGACGATCAATTCCCCGTCCGGTCCGAGGAAAAGCCGCGGTGGCGCCTTTTACGTGCGTGCGCGTCGGCCTGGTCGGCGAAGCGTGTTGGGGGTCCCGATCCCCGCGGGGGACCATTGGGGGGTGAGGGATCGGGACCAAGCTCTCGCGGGGGGACGAGAGCGGCATCATCCTAGACTCAATGCTTTCCGGAGTGCGATGGCGCGCCTTGCCGCAGCCCTACTGGATTACAGGGCTTTCGGAAGTCCGCGGCACGCTCCCGCGCCCGAGCCAATAGCGGAAATTCATCGTGGACAGGGCGACCCGCGCCATCCTACAACGCCGGCGCGGATGGGGGCCGGGAAGGGTTCTTCGCGCACAGCGTGCCCGTCCGAAATTGGCCATGCTTGGATGGTTCGGCGTTGGTACCCCACGACATGGGAGTGGCGGGCGTATGGCACTCGTGCTGATCGTCGAGGACGAAGAGCAGGTCCGGGTCCTCTCGGAATCCTACCTGCGCGAGCAAGGACATCGCACGCTGAGTGCGAGCACGACCGAGGAGGCGTTGGCCGTCTTGGATGTTGCCGACGGGGTCGACGTCATGTTCACCGACATCGGCCTGAAGGACGACATCCAGGGTGGTCTCGCGTTGGCCAAACAGGCGGTCGAACGCCGTCCCGGACTCAAGGTGCTCTATGTGACCGGCCAGCCCGTAACGGACGGCATGAAGGCCTTGTTGGTAGAAGGTTCGGCCCTCCTTCCCAAGCCCTACACGGTCGATCAGCTGCAGACCGCCCTCGTGGTCCATTTCGGCATCAGGCCGAGCGCTGCACCGAGCGCCCCGTCATCCTGAAGGAGCGAGCCGGGTCTTGAGCCGGGGGAGCCTCGAAGGATGGAAGCACGGTACGTCCTCGTCGTGCCTAGTCCAGGAACGCCACCCGGACGCCCTTGCGGACGCGCCGCGCGAGGTCGCGCGCGTCCCAATTGGTGAGCCGGATGCAGCCGTGCGACTGGGTCTTGCCGATCTTGCCGGGGTCGGGCGTGCCGTGGATGCCGTAGCTCGGCTTGCTCAGATCGATCCACACGCTGCCGACCGGGTTGTTGGGGCCGGCCGCGATGGTGAACCGCTGGCGGCTTTTCACCCCCTTGAAATGGAATGCCGGATCGTAGTGGTAGACCGGATTCTCGGCGACCTGGACCACCCGAAACGTCCCGCTGGGGGCCGGCTTCTCACGGCTGCCGATCGAGGCCGGGTAGAAGGCGACGAGCCCGCCCTTGTCGTTGAGCGCGCGCACCGCCTTGTGGGCCTTGTCGACTTCGATGCGCGAGACCGAGCCGTCTCGCCGCGCGTCCGCGACGTTGGGCACCGTGAGGACGGTGCCGGCCTGCTCGAAGCGCCCGCCCGGATTGAGCGCCTTGAGCAACGCCTGGTCGATGTGAAATTTCTCGGCCAGCAGCTCGGTCGGTCCGGTGTAGGCGAGGCGATCGAGCTTCGCCTTCTCCTCCAGGCTGCCCGGTATGCGCGGCGTGAACGGTCCCTTCACGTCGTCCTCGCCGATCATGTAGTCGATGAGCGCCGGCACGGCGGCGCCTTGCGTCAGCTTGGCCCAGGTGTCGGCGTCGAGCGTCCCGGTCGGCGCGAGCCCGGCGGAGGCCTGGAAGGCGGCGAGCGCCTTGGAGAAATTGTCGCCGCGCCTGGCGTCGATCGCCCCCGGGGAGAAACCGGCGCGGTCGAGCAGGACTTGCGCCTTGAGCAGGACGGGGCTCGGCCGATCGGTGGAGACCGGGCCGGCGAGATCGGCGCGGTTGACCGCGTCGGCGGAGAGCGCCTGCTGCCGGTCCTGCCGCTGTTGGTGCTGATGATGGTGTTGCCGTGCGGCAGCCGGCTGGCCGGCCGCGATGAGAATAAAGGCGGCGAGGCCAAGCGCGCGGGCCGTCCGGTTTTGCCGAGGCCGCTGCGAAGATGTCCGATCGTCCAGCACAAATAAATAAACAACAAGCCGACGCAAAGTTCCGCAGCTTCGCAGGCTCCCCACCGTCGTCGCGCTCGCCCGCAGGGCGAGCCTCGAAGTATGGCAGCAAACGCGTTTGCGGCCATCCTTCGAGGCGCGGCGTCGCCGCGCACCTCCGGATGACGTCGGTGTTTGTGGCGGGTGTCGAATTCGGCGGCGGAGTCGCAATCCGCAAAATTTTTGCCGGTCGGTATGGACAAGATAGGATTTATTTGCTATAACCAATGTAGTTGGCGGCGGGAAACTCGATTGGCGCATAGCGACCGCTCAGGACGTCATGGAACGGGCGATGTGGAGGGGCAGTCAGGAAGAGGGTGGCTATTGTTATTTCCTGCAAAAGCCTGCTGAAGACGCATCCCGGCACAGCCGCGAGGCCTTATTTGATCCGCTGAGCGAAGCGCTTTTCGCTGTCCTTGAGCAGGCGGAGCGCGTGCTTGGGCCCGACCCAGCCTTCGAACTTGAGGGTCTTGTCTTCCAGCTCGTCGGTGGCGACGAAGAACTTCTCCAGCTCGTCCCGGGCCTCGGGCGGCAGGTCGCGCACGTGGTCGACTTTCTTCTCGATGTGCGAATGGGCCGGCACCGCGATGAGGCGGTCGTTGCGTTCCTTCTTTTTTCCCTTCTTGCGCTGGACGGTCAGCAAGGCGCCGATGACCTGGCAGCGCAGGATCAGGCCGGGCGAGGTGGCGGCTTCGTGGATGATCATGATGTCCAGCGGGTCGCCGTCGTCGGCCAGGGTGGAGGGATGAAACCCCAGTCGTACGGGTAGGTCAGCCCGAGGATCAACGACTTGGACAGCACGAAGCCGCCGAGGTCCGGCTCGTATTTGAGCTTCGCCCGCGCGCCGCGTGGCGTCTCGACGATCGCATGGATGGCGCCGTTGCCCGTGCGGGCCGGCAAGGTGAAAAGGTCCGGCATCGTGACTGGCAACGCGCGAGACCGGCGGCCGTTCCCGTGCTCGCGGCCGCGAGGCGTTCACCGCGGCCGCGGGGGGCGCTTCGCCGGCTTCGCCTTGGCGGGCTGAGGCGGCGCGCCCGCGCCCGCGCTCTTGCGCAGCGCCGCCGTGAGGTCGGTCGGGCGGCCGTGCTTGCGCAGCAGGTCGGCGAACGCCTCGTCGGCCAGCTCCTGAAAATTGGCCATGCGGTCGCGCGCCAGCACATCGAGCGCTTGCCAGGTCTCGTCGTCGAACTGCACGCGCTTGCCGGGCATGGACGCACCCCTGTTATCCGCCGCCCTGCACCGGCGGTGAAAAGTCAAATCTCGCGCATCACCTGCGCATAGGCGATCAGGGCGAACAGCGCCGTGCCGCCGATGATGTTGCCGATCAGCACCGGCACGAAGAAGCCGCCGAGCATGGACCAAAAGCCCATGCCGCCGTTGAGCACCAGCAGGAAGGCTTCGACGCTGCCGGCGACGATGTGCATGAAGCCGCCCACGGCGATCAGATAGGTCATCAGGGTGATGACGTGGAACTGGGCGTTCTCGGCGCCGGGGAGGAGCCACACCATCGCGGCGATGAGGAATCCGGCGGACACGCCCTTGAACGCCATCTCGAGCCAGCTGTGGTCGAGCAGCTGGCCGCTGATATCGAGCATCGCGGCCTTCAGCTCCGGGGTGAGCACCGGCGTGTAGTTGCAGAACAGCGCCGCCGCCAAGGTGCCGGCCATGTTGGCCAGCAGCACGATGCCCCACATGCGGCAGAGCGCAAGCACGTTGCGTCCGGTGAGATTCGCCATCACCGGCAGCACCACCGTGATGGTGTTCTCGGTGAACAGCTGCTGGCGCGCCAGCACCACCATGACGAAGCCGACCGTATAGCCGAGACTGGTGATCAGCGGCCGCCACGCCGTGTCCGGCAAATGGCTCTGCAGGATCGCTTGGCCGAGGAGCGAGAAGCTGATCGACAGCCCGGCGGCGACGCCCGACCACCACAGCGAAACCGCCGGGCGCGCCATTTCCTCGTCGCCCAGCCGGCGCACGATTTCGTAGATCACCGGGGTGCGCGGGGTCGAGCGTTCCTCGACGTCCTCGACCTCGCGCTCGGTGATTTCCCCCTTGCCGGCGGCGTGCCGGGCGTTGCGCAACTCGGCGCGCGGCGAAGCGGCCTTTTTCTGTGGACGATGGGTCTTGCGCATCGGCGGCCTTGCTCCTCGGTGCATGCCGGGAACGGCGCGGTGCCAGGAAACCTCCGGCCCCATGACGCAACCCCGGCGGCCCGCGCAGGTTCCATGCGATCGGAGGGCGGGCTGACCCCACGACGTCCGACGCGAGCCGCAGCGAGTGCCCGGCCTTGCCGACCTGGGCGTGGCCCTGATGGCGCTCGCCGCCGGCAGCACCGACGCGACGGCGTTTCTCAAGCTCGGAATGGTGTTCACCTCGGCGATGACCGGCAACACGGTCCTGCTGTGCATCGCCATCGGGCAAGGCAAGCTGTCCGCCGCCGATTCTTCGCGCGGACGGCATCTACGTCTGGATTCCGCTGAACGCGGTGATGGCCGCGTTTGCGTGCTACCAGGCTGGCCGGCGCTCCACGGCGCGGCTGGAGTGACCGTGGCGCTACCCGCGGAACGATGGCCGGCGCCAAGCGTTGAATCTCCGGCATTATCCGGAGCTTGCCCCATGGCGCCGCGTCCCCTGTGGAAGGGCTATCTGAAGCTGTCGCTCGTGTCGTGCGCGGTCGCGCTCTACGGCGCCGCCAACAATTCCGAGAAGGTCTCGCTGCATATCCTCGACCGGCGCACCGGCAACCGGGTTCGCCGCCAGCTGGTGGACGCCGAAAGCGGCGACGTGGTGGAGTCCGACGATCAGGTGCGTGGCTACGAGATCGCCAAGAATGAATACGTGATGCTCGAGGACGACGAGCTCGACGCGATCGCGCTGGAGAGCACGCACACCATCGAGATCGACCAATTCGTGCCGCGGCGCCAGGTCGACGAGATTTATCTCGACTCGCCTTATTATTTGATCCCGAGCGACGAGGTCGGCGCCGAGGCCTTCGCGGTCATCCGCGACGCCATGCGCGACCAGGACATGGCCGGAATCGCCCACGTGGTGCTCTACCGCCGCGAGCGCGCGGTGATGCTGGAGCCGCGCGGCGAGGGCATCCTGGCGACCACCTTGCGCTGCGGCAACGAGGTGCGCGACGAGCGCGGCTACTTCGACGAAATTCCCAAGATCGACGTGCCGGACGAGATGGTCGACCTCGCCGCGCACATCATCAAGACCAAGGCGGGCAAGTTCGACCCGGCGCGGTTCGAGGACCGTTACGAGGATGCCCTGGTCGAGCTGATCAAGGCCAAGCAGGCGGGCAGGGCGCCGAAAGGGCCGGAGCCGCCCAAGCCGAGCAACGTCATCAATCTGATGGACGCGTTGCGCCGCAGCGTCGCGGCCGGCGGCCGCGGCAAGGCGACCAGCGCCGAGAAGCGTGGGCCGCGCGCGAAAGCGAAACGTGCCGCCGGTGCGCGTTCGCGCCGCCGCGCGCTGGCGGCGCCGCGCAAATCAGCGCCGCACGCGCGCAAGGCCGGGTGACGCGTGGCCAGCCTGCAGACATACGCGGCGAAACGCGATTTCGCCCAGACGCGCGAGCCGCGCGGCGGCAAGGCGAAGCACAGCGGCCACGTCTTCGTGGTGCAGAAGCACGCGGCGCGGCGCCTGCACTACGATTTCCGCCTCGAGCTCGACGGCGTGCTCAAGAGTTGGGCGGTCACCAAGGGGCCGAGCCTGGTGCCCGGCGAAAAGCGGCTGGCAGTCGAGGTCGAGGACCATCCGATCGATTATCAGGACTTCGAAGGCACGATCCCGCTGGGCCAATACGGCGGCGGCGCGGTGCTGGTGTGGGATCGCGGCACCTGGTCGCCGACAGGCGATCCGCACGAGGGGTTGGCCAAGGGCCGTCTGGACTTCGCGCTGGACGGCGAGAAGCTGCATGGCGCGTGGCATCTCGTGCGCATGCGCGGCAAGCCGGGCGAGAAGCGCCACAACTGGCTGCTGATCAAGGCGCGCGACACGGCGGCGCGCGAGGCGGGCGAGCCGGACATTCTCGACGAGAGCCCGCAGTCCGTCCTCTCCGGCCGGGCGATCGAGGAGGTGGCGGCGGACAAGAAGGGCAGGACCTGGTCGAGCAACCGGTCAAGCAAGCCCGGCGCCGAAGCGCCGGCGAAACCGGCACCACCGAAGCAAGGCCGCGAACGCGCCGGCATCGCGGCCGATGCGGCGGCGCCCGACCTCGCGAAATTGAAGAAGGCCCGCAAGGCGGCGTTGCCGGCCTTCATCCCCCCTTGCCTCGCCACCCTCGTGGCCAAGCCGCCCAAAGGCGCGGGTTGGATCCACGAGATCAAGTTCGACGGCTATCGCCTGCAGGCGCGCATCGACGGCGGCAAGGTGAAGCTGCTCACGCGCAGCGGGCTCGACTGGACCAGCAAATTCGGCAAGCGCGTGCTCGCCGCCTTGAGCGGCTTGCCGGTGCGGCAGGCGCTGGTCGACGGCGAATTGGTGGTCGAGGGCGAGGCGGGGGCGTCGGACTTCGCCGCCTTGCAGGCGGCGCTCAGCGAAGGCAACACCGACCGCTTCGTGTTCTACGCCTTCGATCTCATCTACGCGGACGGCTCCGACCTGCGCAACGTGGCGCTCGGCGCGCGCAAGGCCGCGCTGCGCGCGCTGCTGGCGGGCACCGAGGGCGCGGTCCGCTTCAGCGAGCACTTCGAAACCGAAGGCGACATCGTGCTGGACAACGCCTGCCGGCTGAGCCTGGAAGGAATCGTGTCGAAACGCACCGACGCGCCCTATCGCTCCGGCCGCAATCGCGACTGGATCAAGTCCAAGTGCTCGCAGCGGCAGGAGTTCGTCATCGCCGGCTACGTGCCCTCGAGCACCGGCGCCAAGGCGATCGGCTCGCTGGTGCTCGGCCTCTACGAGGACGGCAAGCTCGTGCACGTCGGACGGGTCGGCACCGGCTTTTCCGCCAAAGTCGCGCGCGAGCTGTGGTCGCAACTGGAGAAGCTCCGCGTCGACAAGCCGCCGTTCGCGGGCAAGCTGACGGCGGAAGAACGGCGCGACGTGCGCTGGGCAAGACCCGAGCTGGTGGCGGAGGTCGAGTTCCGTGCGTGGACCGGCGCCCACCTCCTGCGCCATGCGTCGTTCCGCGGCCTGCGCGACGACAAGCCGGCGAAGGAGATCGTGCGCGAGGACGCGGGCGAAGCCGCCGCCGGTCCGCCGGCGTCGGCGAGCCGCAAGAGCTTCGGCGTCAAGCTGACCCATCCCGACCGCATCTATTGGCCGGATGCGGGCGTCACCAAACAGGGCCTCGCCGAGTACTACGCCGACGCGTGGAAATGGATGGCGCCGCATGTCGTCGCGCGGCCGCTCGCCTTGGTGCGCTGCCCCGACGGGATCGGCGCGAAGTGCTTCTTCCAGAAGGCGGCCTGGAAGGGCATCCATCGCAGCGTCACGGTCCTGCGCAATCCGGGCGAGGGCGGCGACGAATTGCTGGCGATCCGCGATCTCGACGGCCTCGTCGCCATGGTGCAGGCGGGCGTCCTGGAAATCCATCCGTGGGGATCGACGGTCGGCGATCTCGATCGTCCCGACCGGCTGATCTTCGATCTCGATCCGGGCCCCGACGTCGGCTGGCCCGAGTTGGTGCGCGCGACACAGGAAGTGCGCCAGCGCCTCAAGGACGCGGGCCTCGAGAGCTTCCTCAAGACCACCGGCGGCAAGGGCCTGCACGTGGTGGCGCCGCTCGAGCCGGTCGCTCCCTGGGACGAGGTGAAGCCGTACACGCGCAGCATCGCCGAGGCGATGGTGGCCGACAGCCCGGAGCGCTACGTCGCCAAGATGTCGAAGCAGCTGCGCGCCGGCCACATCTTCGTCGATTACCTGCGCAACGGCCGCGGCGCCACCGCGGTCGCGGCCTATTCCACCCGCGCGCGGCCGGGCGCGCCGGTGTCGACGCCGCTGGCGTGGGACGAGCTCGACCCCGACGTGCGCGGCGCCCATTTCCACGTCGCCAACCTTCCGACCCGGCTGGCGCATCTCGACCGCGATCCGTGGAGCGGATTCTTCAAGATCAAGCAGCGGCTGCCGGGTTCCGGCGCGCGCGCAAGCGGCAAAGGAAAGAAGACCCGCAGCCGCAAGTGAGTATTTGCAAGAGGAGGGCCATGACCATGCCCAGCACGTTTCGCATCACCGCCGCCGCGTGCCTTTTGCTGCTCGCCGGCGCCGCCGATCCGGCGTGGGCGCAAGCGAGGCAAGCGCCGGCGTCGCCGGGCAGCAACCCGAGCGATAAGCTGAACCAGTCGGGCGGCATCATCGCGCCCAATCAGGATATCGATCCCAAGATGCAGGTCAGGCCGCCCGATCCCGGCCCCACGTCGACGCCGGTCATTCCCCCGCCCGGCTCGCCCGGCGGCAATCCCAACATCGTGCCGAAGTAGCGCTCCGCCGGCGTCATCCTGAGAGCGGATGAATCAAACGCGACGTCATCCTGAGTTGGCCGCGAAGCGGCCCTCGAAGGATGGCAACGAACTCGGTGCGTGCTTCCATCCTTCGAGGCTCGCTGCGCTCGCGCCTCAGGATGACGGCTCGTCGTTTTTGCCACGGGCGCCCCCGCCCCACACCTTAATATACGTCAGGCCAGGAGCGCGCCCTTGGGATCGGCGGCCAGGATGTCGGCTTCCGGCAGCCCGAGCTCGCGGCGCACGATGTTGGTCCCGCGCACCAGCGAAACCGTCTTGTAGAACGCGTGCAGCCGGCTCATGCCCTGGCGGCCGAACCCGCAATCGGTCGAGACGATCAGGCGCTGCGGCTCGATGACCTTGAGCGCCCGGCGGATGAGGGCGGCAACCTCCTCGGGCCGCTCCACCTGCAGGGTGCGGTGGCTCACCACCCCGATGGCGATTTTCTTGTCGGGGCCGATCCCGGCGGCAAAGCTTTCGATCTCGTCGCCGCCGTTGTCGGCCGCCTCGAAGGTGACGACGTCGACGTCGAGGCGGTCGAAGAACGGCAGCGCCTGGGCGTAGAAGCGCCGCTTGGTTTCGGTGCGCTGGGCGGCCGGGTTGCCCCAGCAGGTATGACACCAGACTTCCGTCTTGGCGCGCAGGCCCTTCACCTCGGCGTTGAAGGCCTCGACCAAAAAATCGCCGGTCACCTCCTTGTCGTCGACGCCGACCATGCCGTGGATCGCCGGCTCCTCGACCTGGATCACCGGGCAGCCGGCGTCGGCGAGGTCGTGCAGCTCCTCGTTCATGGCCCGCGACAGCGCCATGACGAGCGCGCGCCGGTCGTGATAGTGCCGGTCGTTGACGCCGGTCGCGAGCATCTGGCCGGAGATGGCGCCAAACTTCACCGGTCTGCGGGTGAGCCGCTGCGCCGACTTCCAAATCCGCGCGTATTCCAACGGCCCGCGCTGCACCGCGCCGGTGACGTGGGGCAGCACGCGCGTTTCCAGCACCTCGAACATGATGTCGCCGGCCGCCTTGTCCCGGCTCGAGGCGGTGCGCCCGCGTCCGACGTGGTGGCCTTCCAGGCCTTCGAGCCGCTCGGCCGCATAGGAGAACCACGAGCGGCCGGCCACGTCGCAATCGCAGCGGGCGTCGCCGTCGGTCAGGAGGTCGAGACCGGCGCGCGCCTGATCGGACAGATAGCTCGCGACCGCGTCGCCGTACTGCTCGCGGAACGCCATATCGGTCATCGCCAAGGAGAAGGGGCGCCCGTGCAAGTTGGCGACGAACCAGTGCGGCCGCGGCAGCGAGCCGGTGATGGTGGTGAGCAGCGCGCGATCCTTGGAGACCGTCAGCATGCGGCGTTTCCGTCCTGTTTTAGAGCATGATCGCGAAAAAGCCTGCCCCGGCCGCGATCCGGGGTGGGCACCGGTTTTCGGGAAAGATCATGCTCCAACAATAACCTGAAGGGGGATGACGATTCGGCGAAAAGTCATCCCGCTTTAGCCAGCGCAAGCGGCGGCCCTGTCTAACTTTGCGGCAGGCCTTCGGCAACCGGCGCCGGGCTTCACGCCTGCCTTGCCGGCTGCTATCGTCCGCCCGCGTTCCAGAGTTCCTCGGGGGAACATCGGCCAGAACCATCGTCCTGCCGCGCATCGTCCGCGATGCCACGGGCGGTCCCGACGACCGCACGCGTGCGCAAGGACTGCCACAAAACCGCCGGTAACATGATCTCCGCTGCAACCCCGCCAACGATCGAGGAGTGCCCCATATGAACCTGAAACTCATCATTGCCGTCGCGGCTTTTGCCGCGATGCCGGCCCTGGCGCTCGCCCAGGGTGGGCCCAAGGCCGCGAAGCCGACCAAGGCCGATGCGCAAAAGGTCGTCCAGACCATCAAGGGCGACAAGGCGAAGCTGGACGCCTATTGCGCGATCAGCAAGCTCGGCGACCAGGCCGCCGAGGCCGAGCAGAAAAAAGATCAGAAGAAGATGGACGATCTCCAGAAGCAGGCGGATGCGCTGGGGCAGAAGATCGGCCCCGACTATGTCAAGTTCACCGCCAGCATGGAGACGCTCGACCCCGACTCCAAGGACGGCAAGGAAATCATCGCCATCCTGGAGGGGCTTGACAAGATGTGCCCCAAATAACGGGCCATTGCGCTTGGATGTACGTGACTTCGTCATCTTGAGACGCATATGCGACCGCAGGCCGCCTATGCGCCAGGACGACGCCTCATTTGCTTGAGGCTTATCGCCTCACAAATTCAACTGATAGCCCACCGGCACCCAGCGATAGCCGCCGACGGATTTTTCGATCAGGCCGAGGCCGGGGAACGGCATGTGGAAGCCGGCCACGAACAGCTCGTCGGTCGCCGCCATGTCGAGGATGCGCTTGCGGGTGGCGACCGCCTTGTCCTTGTCGTCGTCGACGTCGATCTGCCACTCCGGCCGCTGCACCGCGACCACGTAGTGGATGCAGGTGTCGGCCCAGATCAGCAGGCGCCGGCCCTCGCTCTCCACGTGATAGGCGAGGAGGCCCGGCGAATGTCCGGCGGCGTCAACCGCGCGGATGCCCGGCGCCACCTCGTCGCCCGGCTTGACGAAGCGGGCGCGGTCCGCGAGCGGCAGCGCGATGTCGACGAACAGTTGCCGATTGAACTTGCGCGCCTCGCGCACGTTCTCGCCGCGCTTCCAGAAATCGAACTCGGCGGCGCCGAACACGTAGCGCGCGTTGGGAAACACCGGCTTGCCGCCCTCGGTCAGCCCGCCGATGTGGTCGGGATGGCCGTGCGTGATCACCACCACGTCCACGTCGGCCGGCCGGTAGCCGGCCTCGCGGAGCCGCTCGACCAACCGGCCGTCGGGCAGGCGCCCGCGCAACTGCTCGCGCTCGCGCCGCAGCGCGCCGTTGCCGGTGTCGAACAGCACCAGTTCCTTGCCGGTGTTGACCACGGTCGGGATGAACGGGTGTTCATAGCGGTTGGGGTCGATGCGGTTGGCGCCGGCGAGCGCGTGCACCTCCGCGGCCGGGCGCTCGCCGCCGAAGCTCGGATGCAGCCCGTCGCGGACCACCTTGCTGTCCAAGATGGTGGCAATCTCGAAGCCGCCAAACTTGAAGCGATGGACGGCGGGCTGCAGTTCGCCTTGCATTGACGCGGGCACGCGGGACCTCCGGGGCTGTTGTCACGACCCAAGCACTTATCAGCAACTGCGGTCGATGCAAACCCACGCGCAATGTTTGTTGGACATGGAGCGGGAACATTCCCGGCGGTCAATCGTTATCCCACCGGTTCATCAACCGGAGGAAACCCCATGCGGACCCTAGCTTTTGCCGTTGCCGCCGTGGCCTGCGTGATCGCCACGCCGTCCTTTGCCGGCACCGCGCCGGCCGCCGACCGGCCCGTCACCCTGGCCCAGCTCGATGTGCGCATCGGCGGCGATCACGAGCGCTGGCGCGAACGCCGCGAATATCGCGAACATCGCGAAGGCTGCCGCGACGTGACCATCCGCGAGCGCCGTGGCGACGAGACCGTCGTGCGCCACATCCGTCGTTGCGACTAAGTATTCTCCGCAGATGCTGATGTCGGAGATCGGCGGAACGCCGGTCTCCGACATCTGTTCGGGCATCCATCTATTCGGCGGCGCGCAGCGGCGCTGAAGGCGGACGCACCGCGGCGGCCAGCTGCCGCGCGTACACCTCCTGCCACGGGCCGTTGTAATCGCTGACGCAGTAGCCGCTGCGCACCCCGCGGAACACCTCGGCGTCTTCGGCGCCGGGCGGCGCGATGCCCTTGTCGCGCAGTGCGCGCGCCGCCATCAGCAGGCGCCGGCGGGTGCGGGTGATCATCTGATCGGACGGGGCGAGGTGCTCGAAGTCGTGGTCGGTGATCGGCCCCATGCTCTCGGTGATAGCCTGGTCCTGCAGATGGATGCCGTCGATGCCGCTGTAGATCGTGTTGTTGCGCTGGGCCTCGCGGTCCATGGTCCAGTCGTTGCCCGCGTTGGCCGCCAGCCGCCAGCGGCCGAGCCAGTCGGTCGTGTTGGGCAGCAACTTGTTGCCGCGGCCGGCGCCGCCGATTGGCGTGCCGTCCTTGTAGGCCGGCGTCGGTTGCGTGATCGAGGACTGTCCGCGCTTCCACCACAGGTAACAGAACATGGTGTGGCCGTCGTCGAGCGGCACCCAGGCGCGCGCGTGCATGTGGCTGGCGAACTCGCCGTTGGGCGCGAGCGTCCAGAACGGAAACGCGAAGCTGGCGAATCGCCAATAGGCCTGGCCCGGGCCCGCCGGGCGGTCGGCGCCGTACTGCGTGCCCCAGGCGGTGTCGGCAACGTGGTATTCCGGCGCCCGGTTCATGACGGTGTGGTAGACCTGACCGTCCTCCGGCACCTCGTCTGCATCGACGTGGCCGGCGTGCAGGAATCCGAAGTGCGAGGTGTCGATCTCGCCCTCGAGCGCCTGCAAATAGTTGCAGTCGCGCTGGATCATGGCGACGCCGATCTCCTCGTCCGGCATTTGCAGGACGTCGAATGCCGGCAGTGGCGGTGCCTGCGCGGCTTCGCCCATGTGCACCCAGACCAGGCCGGCGCGCTCGACCGCCTGGTACGCCTTCGCCTTCACCTTGTGCTTGAAATCCTGCTGCGGCGTCGCGCTCGGCATGTCCACGCAGTTGCCGGCAACGTCGTACTTCCAGCCGTGATAGATGCAGCGGATGCCGTTCTCCTCGTTGCGTCCGAGGAACAACGAGGCGCAGCGGTGCGGGCAGCGATGGTCCATGACGCCGACCCGGCCGGCGCTGTCGCGAAACGCGATCAGCTTCTCGCCCAGCAGCATCAGGCGGACCGGCGGGCCGTCGCGCACGAGCTCCGAGGACAGCGCCGCCGGCATCCAGTAGCGGCGCATCAGGTTGCCCATCGGCGTGCCGGGGCCGACTTGCGTGAGTTCCCTGCCTTCGAGCTGCGTCGTCATCGCATCCTCCTGATGCAGCCGCGGGCCGCGGCCCGCAAGGCGCGCCGAACGGCTGCAGCCCCTGTTATATCACTCCGCCGCGGCCGGTTGCAGGGCCGCTTCGACCGCGGGCGACAGGTAGGCCCCCTGGCGCAGGAGCTCGCGCTGGATCGCGGCGGGCGCGAGGTCGCGCGGCCGCCGGCCGGCATCGGCCGCGAGCGCCGCCGCGATGCCGGCGGCCTGGCCGGTGAGCCAGCATTGCGGGATCTCGCGCAGGAACGTGTGCGAGCTGGCGTCGCAGGCGACGTGCCGGCCCGCGCCCAGGATGTTGTCGAGCCCCTGCGGCAGCAGCGCGCCGTACGGCACCGAGACGTTGTGAAACTTCGGCGCCAGCGAAGTCGACACGCCGATCTCGTCGTCCCACACGCGGCCGCTGTCCCATTGCTCGCGCGTCACCTTGCGCACGCCGGCGAGGCGGCGGCTGTGGCGCACGCCGATCTGCGGCGCGCCCAGCATCAGGAACGCGTCGGCGAAGCCGGGCGCCGCGGACCGATAGACCTCGACATGGCCGACCGCCAGCTCGCGCGAGCGCAGATCGACCGCGGTGAGGTCGCCGACGTCGACCGCGCTGTAGCCCGACAGCCGCGGCCCCATGAACAGGGCGACGTCGTTGCGCCATGATACGAACGGCTTCTCGAAGAACTTGAGCTTGCCGCGGCCGAGCGTCATGAACGCCGCGAAGCCGTCCGGATCGTCGCGGCGGAACTTGAGCCAGCGCTCCATGTCGACGCCGCCCATCAGGAAGGCAGTGTTGATGCAGTGATGGATGTCGCCGGCGTCGATGTCGGACTCGCAGGCGGCGCCCGAGCGCGCGATCAGGTCGGCGTCGCCGGTGGTGTCGATCGTCACCTTGGCGAATACCGCGTGGCGGCCTTCCTTGCTTTCGAAGATCGCGCCCTTGACCGCGCCGTCCTCGACGATCGGCGTCGTGCACCAGGCGTGCAGCAGCAGGCGCACCTTGGCCTCGACCACCATGCGCATCGACAAGGTCTTGAGCGCCTCGGGATCGACGGTCGGCGACCAGGTGACGATGCCGTGGTAGGCGGCGGTGCGTTGCGCCCAATAGGCGGCGCTGGCCGCGTCGCGGCTGCCCCAGTCGGCGCGCTTCGGCCCCGCGATCGCGTCCTTCGGCAGCCGCTCCATCAGCTCGTCGGCGATGCCGCGGATGATGTGGCGGCCTGACCAGTCGGTCATGCGGTCGATCCAGATGACGAGACCGCCGGTCGACAGCCCGCCCAGGTGGTTGTAGCGCTCGACCAGCAGCGCGTCGGCGCCGAGCCGCGCCGCCGCGATCGCCGCCGCCGTGCCGGCCGGACCTCCGCCGACCACCAGCACGTCGGTCTCGGCGAACACCGGGATTTCGCGCGCCGGCTCGACGAACGTCCGCGTGGGCCGCGCCGCGCGCACGCGGCCGCGCCCGCCGAACACCTCGATGCCCTGCTCGGCGCCGATGCTGCTGCTGTAGTTGCCGGCGCCCGGACCGTCCGGGAAGATTTCGCTCTCCCGCACCTTGCGTCCGCCCGGATCGGCGTTCGTGTCATTCGTCATGGCGTGACCTCCGCGCCGGCGCGCGATCGCGGGCGGCGAGAGCCGCCTCAGCGCCGCTTGGTCAAGGGGCGGCCTTTGGGCCCGCCGCTGAGGTCGGGAACATCTTCGCCCAGCGCCGTGGCCAAGTCGATTTGGTGATCTTGCTCCTGCATGAGGATCTGGCGAATCTGCTCCGCCAGCGCATATTCCCCCAGCGCTTCGCATTGCGGGATGCGATCGCGGTAATTGCGAATGGTTTCGTTTTCATTGTCGAGATCGAACCGGAGCATGTCCTTGGCGTTTTTCGAGGTGCGCACCGGCTTGGGAGTGACCGACGGCATCTTGCCGAGATAGTCGATCTGCCGCGAGAGAGTCAGGGCATGATCGAGCTCCTGCTTGGCGTGGATTTCGAGCTGGGCGGCGATATCCATATATTCGGCGCCCTTGAGCACCTGGGAATAGACCACATAGGCAATGATGGCCTGATATTCGCGCGCAAGGTCTTCGTTCAACAGCTCCGCGAGGCGGTCACGCGAGACTGCGTTCTTGTCCGTGGCGGATTTCGACTCGGCCATTTATTGCCTCCTGTGAATTTTCGGGACGTGCCCCGCCTGTCGAAGAAGACGGACCGTCAACCGGCATGAACCGCACTTTAGGCCATACGACGGGCGGCTGCATAGCGCGAGGCCGGTGGAAGTCAGGCATGGCGTCATGTCTTGGCGTCATGTCTTCACGGCGGGGCCGTCTTGCGCATGGACGGAAGGTCGGCGATGGGGCGCATCCAGGCGGCGAGCCGCGGGCGGCCGTCGGTGAGATCGCCGAGGCCGCGCTTGCGCGCCATCTCGATGGCGACCGCGAGCATCAGGTGCGCCATGGCGGGCGGCCCCTGCAGCGGCGGATCGGCCGCGCGGGCCTCGAAGAAGTCCGCCATGCGGGTGGTGCGCGCCGCCTCGTGGGCGAGGGTGGTGGGCGAACGCTCGCTTTCCGGCCGGGACATCTCGCGCGCCCATACGGCGATGCCGTCGCACATGCTGCGCGCCGCGAACTCGAGCCGCAGACAAGCCCAATCGGGTTCGCGTCCATTGCCGTGGAACCGCGGCTTGCCGTCGAGGCCGTCGAGATAGGCGCAAATGATCTGGCTGTCCTCCATGCCGACGCCGGCGTCGTCGACCAGATAAGGCACGCGGCCGGAGGGATTGATCTTGTAGTAGGGGCTGTCGGGGGCGCGCGTCTTCGCCGCGACGATCTCAACGCGGTCCTCGAGCGCCTTCTCGACGACGATGATGCGCGCCAAGCGCGCATAGGGCGAGCCGGGGGTAATGTACAGCTTCATCGCAGCCTCCAATCTTCATCGTCGTATCGAACAGACGAAATGGTGGACTACGGGCCTTCGGCCCTCGCCCACCCTACAGTCCTACGTCATCGTGGCGGCGCGCGGGAACTCGGCGCCGATCTGCAGGCGCGCGACGATCAGGTGGAGCAGGTGAAATCCGAACTGCGGGTTCTGGAAGAACAGCTCCTTGAACTGGTCGTAGTCGATCTTTGCGGTTTGCACCGCGGTCTTGCAGCGCACCGTCATGGTGCGCCGGCCGTCCGGCGTGAACAAGCCGATTTCGCCGATCAGGGTGCCGGGCCCGATGGCCTTGCCCAGCTCGACGATCTCCAGCTCGCCCGACACGATGTAGAAGGCGGCGGTGGCATATTCCCCGCGCTGCAGGACGACGTCGCCGGCCTTGAAATGCCGCGGGCGCGTGTAGGGCAGCAGCCAGTCGACGTTCATGTCGGTCTTGATCGCGCGGTCGATGTCGCGGATCAGCTTGAGCATCGCCCACAGGCGCCAGCCGTTGAGCGGCAGCAGGACCGCGTTGAGCATGAAGGTCGGATAGGTCCCGTGCGTCAGGCTGTAGAGCATGGCCAGGAAGTTCGCCGCGATCGCCGCGATGCGCAGCGGGATGATCGTCTTGGCATAGGCGGCATAGAGGCTGGCGCACGCCGCCGCGATGCCGATCAGCTCGGCGAAATAGGGTTTCATGGCGCGGGTTCTTCCGTTTGCGCGATCGCGGCGAGCTTGGCCGGATCGCAGAACAGGCGGTCCGAGGTGCGCCCGACGGCGCCGGCCTTCTCGAGGATTCCGAGCGCGACGTTGATCTTCGGGCGGCTGGCGCCGAGCAGCAACGCAAGCTCGCTTTGCGAGAAGCCGAGCTCGAGCGGCACGCGCCGTCCGGGCGGGGCCTGCCGGTCGCCGAGCGCGATGAGCAGGAACCGCGCCAGGCGGACCTCCATGGGATAGAGCGCGATCGTCTCCAGCCGGTCGCTCGCGTTCCGCACCCGCCGGCACAGGAACGCGATGATCGAATCCGTGATGGCCGGGTGGGTCGACCACAGCGCGCGAAACGCCGATCGCTCGAGCATGTAGGCGCTCACCGGCGTCAGCGCGGTCGCTTCGGCGCTGCGCGGGCAGCCGTCGAGCATGGCGATCTCGCCGAACAGGTCGCCCGCGACGGCGATCTGGAAGCTCAGCTCGCGTCCCTCGCTGGTTCCGATCGCCAACCGGACCTGCCCTTCGGTGACGAGATAAAGATGCGTCCCGGGGTCGCCGCGGGCGAACAGGATCTGGCCCTTGCCGAACCGCGCTTCGCGAAACCGGGCAGCGCAAGCGGCGAGATCGTCGGCGGCGAGGCCCTTGAACAGATCGGTGCCGGCGAGGAGCCGCAGCAGCCGTTCGTCGCCGTCCCGCGTCGCCATGCGAATGCATCCGGATCGGTGGAGTGGGATTGCTGAGCAGACTTATGGCGCAGCGCGACGGTACACGGCCGCGCGGGGTTCGCCAATGCAAAGCCCCGGCTGCGCTGGGCGCAGCCGGGGTTGTCAGGCGGCGAGGGTGTGAAGATTACTCGCAGACGATGGTGCAGCGCAGCTCCGGGCCTCGCGGGGTCGAGAACTTCCGCTTGGCGAGGTAGCACCCGTTGGCGAGCAGCCCGTCGCACATCGCGGTTGCGGGCCGGGGCGCGGCGGCGAGTTGCGTGGGCGCAACCGGAGCAGGAGCGCGGGTCACCGCGTAGGCGGGACGGGCGGCCGCGACCGGTGCAGCAACCGGAGCCGGAGCCTGGACCGCCGCGTACTGCACACCGTTGACCACGATCCGGGCCGGCGCCTGGGTCACCGTCGGCGCCTGGGTCACCATGACCCGCGTCGGAGCCTGGGTCGTCACCGGGCGGACCGGCGTGGCCGCGATCACAGCCGGGGGCTGGGTCTTCGTCTCCTGTTCGGCCGGCTCGTCCTCGACCGGGTCGGCCGCGCGGGTGGCGACGGTCCGGGCCGGCGCGACCGCGACCGGGGCTTCGGCTTCCACGTAAGCGACCGGCACATCCTCGTCCGTAACCCACTCGGTGACGACCGCGTCGAGATCGACGTCGGCAACGGCAGCCACGTCGAAGCCTGCTCCGCCGTCCCCGCCACCGCCGCCGCCGTGGCCACCATGGCCGCCGTGGCCGTTATGGCCGTTGTGGGCGGTATGGCCGTTGTGGCCATTGTGACCGGTCTGACCGCCGTTGTGCCCGCCGTTGCGGCCGTTGTGGCCGGTGTGCGAGCCGTGCTGGTTCCCGGCCGTGCGGCCGGAGCTGCGCGTGCCGCGGCTGGCGGCAAAGCTGCGGCCGCCATGGCTGGCGCTCATTCCGCGTCCGCCCATGCCGCCGCGTCCGCCCATGCCGCTGAAGCTGCGCCCGCCGCCGAAGCTGCGGCCGCCCATGCCACCGCCCATGTGACCGCCACCGAAGCTGTGGCCGCCACCGCCGAAGCCGTGACCGCCGCCGCCGCCGAAGCCGCGGGCGGACGCGTCGGTCGCGATCAGCAGGGCGGCTCCGAGCGCGGCCGCAGCCACCACGGCGGCGATCGACCTGCGGCGGACGATGGTCTTCGTCGAGATGTGAGACATGGTGCTCTCCCTTGATCCGTGCCGACCGGCCATCCGGCGGCTTCGATGGAGGCACCCTCTCACGCGGGGATCAGCCGGGCTGTTCCGCGGGGAACAACCCCGCTACTGCGGCCAAATGCGGATCTTCAGCGGCTTCCGGCGGCCGCGAATAGGAACCTCGCGCGCCGCATCGTCGTCGGCCGCGTGCCCGCCCGACGCGCCGGCGGCCGCATGAAGATCCTGGCTGACGACGAGGCTCGCGCGTTGCTGCTTGGCGACTTCCAGCAGCCGGCTGGTGACGTTCACCGTGTCGCCGGTCGCGGTGATGTGCTGGTGGTGGGCGGGCCCGAGCCGAGACACGACCGCCGGCCCGTAGTGCCCGGAGACCCGTGCGCTCAATCGTTCCTTGGCGACCGGCGGCAGACCGGCGATCCAGGCGGCCAACGATTCGCGCAGCGCCACGGCCGCGCGCAGCGCGCGCGACGCATCGTCGGGGCGCGGCATGGGCAGGCCGAACAGGATCATGGCGCCGTCGCCCATGAAGCTCACGACGTACCCGTCATGGGCGACCACGTCGGTCTCGACGAGCGCATGGAAATCGGCCAGCAGGTCGCGCGCCCAGTGCGGGCCGAGCGCTTCGGCGACTTCGGTGAATCGCGACAGATCGAGGAAAACGACGCCCACGTTCTGGTGCACGGGTTGTTCGAGGAACCGGGGGTTCTTCAGAATGTGGCCGACCATTTCGGGCGACTGGAACTTGGTCAGCGCCGCGCTTTCGACCTTGAGCCGCCGCACGGCGGAACGGTCGAGCAGCACGCGGGCGGCGCCGTAGCCCGCGGTGACGGGAACGAACGCCGCCAGCGGAACCGCGACACTGAGCCAGTATCCGGCCGCGAAGGTCATGCAGGTCAACGCGATCCATCCGAGCAGAACGAAGCCCGCGAGCGCGAAGCCCAGCAGCGGCCGGGGAATGGCCATCAGGATGACCGTCGCGGCCGGCAGCAGGATCGCCGCCGCCGCATCCGCCATGCGGATGAATTTCGTTTTGACCAGCCCGTCGCCGGCGAGAAGGTTGCTGACAGCGGTCGCCAGCACTTCCACGCCCGGCATCACGCGGTCGAACGGCGTGGCGAACTTGTCGCCCAGCCCCAGCCCCGTCGCACCCAGGACGACGACCTGCCCGCGCACGTCGTCGGGGTCGAGGTCGCCGCGCAGCACCCGCACGGCGCTGAACTGCCGGATGGTGCCGCGCGGGCCGTAATAGTTGAGGGGCAGATGGTAGCCCAGATCCATGCGCACGGTTCTGGCCGCGAGCTTGAGCGTCGCCTCGCCGAAGCCCGGGTCGGTGTTCAGCGCGACGGACGACACGGCGAGCGCAAACGACGGAACGACGGAATCCCCGGTGCGGTAGATCGCCGGAATGTAGCGGGGCACACCCGCCTGGTCGGTCGAGATGTTGACGAGACCGGTGCGCACGGGATCGCCGAGAGCGGCAATCGGCCAGATGACGTTCGACGGCCGCGGCACCAGCGACAGCGGATCGGCGCCGGGCCGCGGGTCGGCCTGCGCCTCGTTTTGCTCGAACACCCCGACCGCCGCCACCACCGACCGGGTCGCGCGCAGCGCGTTCCCCAGCTCCAGATCGGTGTCCGGCTTGTCCAGATCGAGAAACAATATGTCGAGCGCCACGGCCTGCGGCTCATGGCTTGCGAGCGCGCGGACCATGCGGGCCAGCACGCCGCGCGGCAGCGGATAGCCGCCGGCCTCGTGGATTGTTGCTTCGTCGATCGCCGCGATGACGAAGCCGCGCGGCGCCGGCCGCGCACCCCGCAGGGCGAAGCGCCAGTCGACCGTGAGATATTCGAGGCGGTCGAGCGGCGAGCTTATGCCGGCAACCTGGCGCCAGCCGAGGAAGCCTCCCCAGGCGCATCCCAGAAGTGCGAAGGCGCAAGCGAGAATTGCTGCAGGCGGCGGACGCCTGACGTGCATCATTGGCCGAAGCGGGCGAGCAGGGCGTTCACGCGTTTTTTCTTCCAGCGCTTGACCTCGATCGGCCCGCTGCCGGGCGATATGTCGGCGCCCTGGCCGGCGCGCAGGGAGGCCGTCTGCTTGCCGCCGCGATGCTTGACCTCCACCACGCCGGAGATCACCAAGGTCGAGGTCTGCTTCGCGGTGACCTCGACCGCCCACTTCGTCCCGCGCACGGCCGCGATGGCGTGCGGGGTGAGGATCTGGAAATCCCGCGTCCCCTCGATCATCAGCGCGCCGGACTCAAGCTCGGCGCCGGTCGGCACGGTCTGTCCTTCCTTGGTGATCGGCTTGTAACGCGTCCCGCGCGCGGTGCGGATGGTGAGATCGCTGCCGCAGCGCAGGATCTTTTCCGACGGGTTGTGCTCGTCCGCGACCAGGGAGCATCCGCTCGGCTGCGCCGAGGCCGTGCCCGCGCCGGCCAGGGCCAGCACCGCCGCCACCGCGAGGGTGACGCATCGAACCGATCGTCGTGGGGATTGCCGGTTACCCATCGCCGCCATCGTCGTCCCCTCCGATTCCGGCGCGACAGTCGTCGCCCTGCGGTCAGGCAGCATAGGGCCTTTCCCCAGGAGCGAGAAGGCCCGCCACGACAGGCCCGCCGCGACGGGGCGCGACCGCGGCGGGGGACCTGCAGCCGTGTTCCCCGGGGAACAGCGCCGCGGCGGGCCGCCCGCGATGATCACCCTCGCAAACGCAAGCGAGGGAGGTCGCGATGTTCCGCAACGCAACCCGGATAGTGACGACAGCAGCCGCGCTGCTTGCCGCGCCGATCGCCGCCAACGCCGACTCCGCGCCGGCCTGCTTTGCCCCGAGCGGACTGACCCGGCTCGACCATGCGATCACCCGCACCGCGACGCGCCTGGCCGACGGGCATGCGCTCAAGATCGTCGCTCTCGGGTCATCTTCGACGTTCGGGACCGGCGCCACGTCGCCGGCCAACAGCTATCCGAGCCGGCTGGCGGTCGAGCTGCGCGAGCGGTTTCCCGCGGCGGACATCGCGGTGCTGAACCGCGGCGTCGGCGGCGAGGACGCCCGCGAGATGCTGGCGCGCCTGGAGAAAAGCGTGATCGCCGAGCAGCCGGACCTGGTGCTCTGGCAGGTCGGCACCAACGCCATCGTCGACGAGGAGAAACCCTCCGCCGAGGCGACCCTGGTGCGCGCCGGGTTGGCGCGGCTGCGCGCCCGCGGCATCGACGTGGTCCTGATCGACCCGCAGTACGCCCCCAAGGTGATCGGCAAGCCGCGCGCCGCCGCGATGGTGCGGACGCTGCACGGCGCGGCGCACGAGCAGAACGTCGGCGTGTTCCACCGCTTCGCCGTCATGAGCTACTGGCGCCAGGCGATGCAGGTTCCCTTCGAGCAGTTCACCACGGCGGACGGCCTGCACATGAACGACTGGGGCTATCACTGCTTCGGCCAGCTTCTCGCCGACTCCCTCGCGGACGCCCTGACGCGCTCCGCGCCGACCGCCGGCAAGTCGACCCTGGCGCTGCGCTGACCTTGTGTTGCTGCTGTGAAACAAACAAAGCGGTGGGTTACGCCGCCTTCGGCGGCTAATCCACCCTACAAGAACGCCTTGCGCACGCGCGCCCAATCGGCAATCGCATCTTCCTGGCCGGGCACGAGCTGGATGACGAACTGGGTATAGCCGGCGCCGCGCAGGGCATCGATGCGTTGCTTGATCTCCGCTTCGCCGGCCGTGAACGAGGTGGCACGAATCAGATCGGCGGTGACGAAGCGGCGTTCCTCCGGCTTCACCACCATCAGGTGCCCACGGTGGTTCTCGAGATAAC